>Ga0185299_10000399_pt1 | contig 121770 bp, 115 predicted proteins | sample PaiPotPPA55metaG_FD_128002 | JGI IMG/M metagenome (GOLD analysis project Ga0185299, IMG submission 128002) | Iron sulfur acid spring bacterial and archeal communities from Banff, Canada, to study Microbial Dark Matter (Phase II) - Paint Pots PPA... ... | reverse complement strand
CATCGCTATGGTGCTGGTCTGGAATGAACTCGCGGAAGGCGACACGGATTACGTTGCTGGGCTCGTTGCCATCAACAGCGTCTTTCAGGTGCTCTTCTACAGCCTCTATGCCTGGGTCTTCCTGACGGTCCTGCCGAAATGGTTCGGGCTTGAGGGAAGCATTGTTCCTATTGGCATCGGCCAGATTGCGAAGAGTGTAGGCCTTTACCTGGGTGTTCCATTCGTCGCTGGCTTCATCACTCGTTACGTTCTGATCCGTGCAAAGGGAGAGGAGTGGTACCGGACCCGCTTTATTCCGCGCATCAGCCCGCTGACTCTCGTCGCGCTGCTGTTCACGATTCTCGTCATGTTTTCCCTCAAGGGTGATTTGATCGTGCGACTCCCGCTGGATGTGGTCAAGATAGCGATCCCGCTCGTCATCTACTTCCTCATCATGTTCCTGGTCAGCTTTTGGATGGGCAAGAAGCTGGGCGCGGACTACGCGCAATCCGCAACCCTATCCTTCACAGCTGCGGGCAACAATTTCGAGCTGGCGATAGCGGTAGCAGTGGCCGTCTTCGGATTGAAATCCGGCGAGGCTTTCGTCGGCGTCGTCGGGCCGCTCATCGAAGTTCCAGCACTCATTGGGCTCGTCAATGTGGCGTTCTGGATGAGGCGACGGTACTTCAGCTCGGAGACAAATGGCTTTCAAGTGCATCCTGTTGAAGACGCTCCGTAAATGACTGCACAACAATTTCTTCGATTAGAGGCTTGACCCCGTACTTAGGTACGGGGTTTAGAGTTTCTATAGGGAGATTCAGTGATGGAGAGACTCACAATAGGTCGCTTGGCCCAACTCGGAGGGGTCAACCTCGAAACGATCCGCTACTACGAGCGCCGCGGGTTATTGGCGAAGCCGCCTCGAACGGAGGCAGGGTATCGTCAGTTCCCGCCTGACAGTCCTCAACGGCTGCGATTCATTAAACGGGCTCAGGAACTCGGGTTCACCTTGGATGAAGTCGGCGAACTCCTGACTTTACGCCACGATCCTGAGCAGAATCGGGCTGACGTGCATGCGCGTGCCGCTGCCAAAATCGAAAATATCGAGCAAAAGATAAAGACGCTCGCTGCAATGAAATCTGTTCTTAGCGGCCTCATCGAGCGTTGCGAACACTGTGCCTCCGAAGACTGCCCGATTCTTGCAAGTCTGGAGCAAGGAGCGGCCATATGAGCGGCGCAACACTCAAAAGAACGTTGGTAGCTCTACCTGGGGTGGGTGTCTCTCTGCTCCCCAAGCTGATGTGTCCGGCCTGCTGGCCGGCCTATGCGGGGATCGTCTCGGCTCTGGGGTTGGGCTTCCTGATCTCCACAAAATATCTTCTCTTGCTCACCGCCGCCTTCCTCAGCATCACCCTCGCAAGCCTCGGGTTCCGAGCTTCTCGACGGCATGGCTATGGCCCTCTCTGGATGGGGATCTTTGCCTCGGCAATCATTCTGGGTGGCAAGTTTTACTTCGAACTTCCGCCGTTGACGTACGCAGGTCTCGGACTGCTCGTAGCTGCTTCAGTTTGGAACAGCTGGCCGCAACGTGCGGCTAAAGCCTCCTTCTGCTCTGTATGCGTTCCGGCAGAAGCTGGCTTCAACCAAGGGAACACACAAGGAGAACCTCTACATGAAGCACAAAATCGAAGTGTTTAGCGCTGGTTGCAAGGTCTGCACCGACACCATCGACACTGTAAAGAAGTTGGCAGGATCAGAGCACGAAGTAGTGGTGCATGAAATGCAGCAGAAGGAAGTTGCTGATCGTGCCGCTCAGCACGGTGTACGCAGCGTGCCTGCGGTTCTCATCAACGGCAAGTTGGCCGCTTGCTGCGCGAGCAGAGGTATCGACGAGAGTGTTCTGCGCGAAGCACTTCAGTAGTGCGAGCTGCGCCGATAGCTACCTCAACACAAGGGCCAGCCTCAAGTATCCGAGATTGGCCCTTTCACTTGCGTATCGGGATTTCGTCCGGTGCAGCAAAGAGTGTGCTCATGGAATCAACCGAAACCAAATCTCTCAGTAAGTCAGAAGAGCGCGAGCGCCTGCTCCGCGTACTGGCTGCAATCACTTTCCTGATCTTTTTTCAGGGCTACATGGTTGCACCCATGATCCCTGGGCTAGCAACGACATTTGGGGTATCGACTCAGAGGATTGGGCTCGTCGTTCCGGCGTATTTGATCCCTTACGGAATTTCGACCTTGTTCTTCGGACTGCTGTCGGACTGGATTGGACGTAGGCGAATCATGCTCGTCTCGCTTGCGGCATTCGCCACCCTCACAGGCCTTACCGCAACCTCTAGCACCGCCAATCAGATGATTTTCTGGCGGCTTCTTACTGGACTTGGCGCAAGCGGGGTAGTGCCGTTGGCTCTGGTCCTGATCGGAACCCTCTTTCCGTTCAACGAGCGCGGACGTCCGTTAGGCTGGCTGTTTGGTGCAATGGCTGGAGGCATGGCCTTTGGCTCAACCTTCGGCGTGTTGCTCGAACCGATGATCGGTTGGAGAGGAGTCTTCCTAGCCGTGAGTGCCTGCGGTTTTCTCGAACTTCTGCTGCTCCGACCCTATCTTACACTGCTTGGAGAACGCCCGCCCACAAGAACTCTGACGCTCGACGCAGTGGTATCGGGATACCGGCAACTGCTGATTGTTCCTCGAGCACAACGTACCTATTTCTATGTGTTCGTGAATGCAATCTTTCACTCTGGAATCTTCACCTGGCTGGGATTGCTGTTTTCTAGACGGTACGGACTGGGAGAGATCGGCATCGGCATAGCCCTCCTTGGATATGGCGTGCCCGGTTTTATTCTCGGCCCAGTGATCGGTCGAGCCGCCGATCGATGGGGACGCCGGTGGCTTATTCCTGCTGGTCTCGGTCTCGCCGCCCTTTCCGCACTTCTGCTAGTTCCAACATGGCAGATAGCCTTCGCTGTGGCGGCTGTAACCATACTTTCCCTCGGCTATGACATGACGCAGCCGCCGCTGGCTGGAATCGTGACCGCCCTAGATCCGAAACGCGCTGGCCAAGCGATGGGACTGAATGTGTTCGCTCTCTTCACAGGCTTTGGACTAGGCAGTCTCCTTTTCGGTTGGGCGCTGCAGCTCGGCTTCACCAAAGCCCTGGTGATCTTCGTTGGAGTTCAATCGGCTACTGCATTAATTGCAGTTGCCTTGTTCCGATCCGAGCGAAGCTAGTTCATCCGCCACTCTCTGCACAGACTGCTTGCGGGTGCTTCTGCGTGCACATTACACGCTCTAGGGACCGCTAAATGGGTCTATAGATGAACAGACAGCCAAATCGGTGAGGAGCCGCATGTATTTGGTGTGGTGAGGCATTCGATACCAGCGGGCCAATTATGCCGACGAATGCTTCACCTGAATTAAGCCTGAAGATCGGATGTGGCAAGATATAGATAAGATGGGTTTTTGGTCCAAGGCGTTTCGCTGTACCGCGATGTTTCTCGTGCTCTTCGCTACGGTGGAGATCCTCGCCTGCGATCTTCTGCCAGATTCCGACTGCTATATCTCGCATCGGCAAGACCGGGGTCAGACGCAAGACTCAGGTGACAATTGCCTTTGCTGCTGCGCGCACATGATCGTCGTGCAGCCTCTCGTTTTCGAACCTCGTGAGACTATCGTTCCGGCCCCTCCCGAAGAGAGCGTTCAACAGCCTCTCTTTGCTCCCTCCCATATCGACCATCCTCCTCAACTCTCCTAGACGTTCAATTCAGTCGATCTCAAGAACAAGTTCAGGAGATGTATATGCGAGGAAGAAGTGTTTTCTTCCTGTCCGCGCTGCTGTTCCCGGCATTGTTGCTGGGAGCACAGCAGACGCCGTCCACGCTTTCTACTGTGGACGACCTGGCGCGCGCAGGGATTGCGAACAACAAAGATCTGGCTGCCGTCCGAGAGCGTATAGCAGAGGCTAAAGGTCTTACGCGGCAGGCTGGAGTACGGCCTGCGCCAACTCTGGGCTTGAATGGGGCCACAGGAAAGCCCCTCGGCACGATCGGCGAAGAGCAATACGGGGCGGAATATCTCCAAGCGATCGAAACTTTTGGGAAACGGGGAAAGCGAATCCGTGTCGCCGCGTTCTCAGTTGGTATAGCGGAGGCTGACCTCCAGCTACGCTCCGCGCAACTCGCGTATGAGATTGCGTCAGCCTATGCCGAGGTATCCGCCGAGCGTCATAAGCTGAAGTTGCTGAGCGATCTGATTGGTCTGAACCAGGACACATTACGGCTCACCGAGGCTCGCGTGAAAGAAGGCGATGTTGCGCCGCTCGAAGCCAGTTTGCTCAAAGTCGAAATCAGCCGTACAGAAGTCTCCCGGAGGAGTGCGCAAGGCCGCCTCACATCGGCAGAGCTTGAATTGCGACGCCTCGTTGGACTTGACCAGGCGGTGCCGATTCCAGACTCGGATATTCCTGCTCCAGGGTCGATGGAACTCGAAACCCTGAAACGGGATGCTCTGGAGAATCGCGCGGATCTCAAAACTGCCCGTCTTGAAGAGGAACAGGAAGCGGCGGGAATCGACCTCGCCAAAGCAGAAGCGAAACCGGACGTGACTTTCTCCGCGGGCTACACGCGGCAGGATAACCAGTTTGACGGACTGTTCGGATTCAATAGCAGCGGCGCACTCAGTCCAATCCGCGACCGGACTGACATCTTCAACTTCGGTGTCTCCATACCACTGCGTACCGGTCGCAGCGGAGCCGGCAATGTGCAGGCGGCGACGGCTCGAACCTCTGGCGCACGACTGCGGCGCGAGTACCTGGAGAGAAACATCCCCCTCGAAGTGGAAGCAGCCTATCAGCGCTGGCGCACGGCTTCCGACTCCTTGCAGATGCTACGGAGCGGAGTGCTCGATCCCTCGACAAGTAATCTTTCGGTAATCCGAGAGGCATACAAGCTAGGCCAATTGCGGCTTCTCGACGTGCTCAACGAACAGCGTCGACTTGTCGACACACAGTTGTCTTATATCGATGCGCAGGCAGATGCGGCCCGCACCTGGGCCGAAATTGAACGTGCTGCAGGAGGAATTCACCCATGAAACGCTTCCTTATTTTGTCTCTTTGCAGTGCGCTGTTGTTCACTGGCTGCAACCGAAAAGCTGCTCAGAAAGAGGAAGGCGTGCCGCAGGCGGAGTCTGCCAATAAAGGCAACTTGGTCGAAATGAGTGTTTCCGCGCAGCAGCATATCGGCATGGTCGTTGCGCCGGCCGCACTTACGCAGTTGAACGAGTACCTTCGGGCTACCGGAACTGTCCAGCCGATTGATAGCCGGATCGGAGTCGTTGGCCCTCTGGCGCGTGGTCGAATCGTAGAAGTCCGGGCGAAGGTTGGAGACCGGGTCGAAGCCGGCCAAACGCTTGCGGTCTTCGACAACATCGAAGCCGGAGAACTCCTCTCACAGGAGCAGTCAGCACGCGCGGATCTCGAACGTCTCAAGGCGCAATTGATTCCAGCAACCCGGCAGGCGGAACGCAGTCGCCGTCTCGCGGATATCGGCGCAGGCGCGGAAAAAGACTATGAATCAAGCAAAGCGGAAAAGGAAGGGATCGAAGCGGACATTCGCTCGCAACAAGCTCTGATCGATGGCTTACGCCAGCGGCTTCGCCGTTTTGGAGTTTCCGATGACAGTCCTCGCGGCACATTTCTGACTGCATTGAAAGCGCCTTTTTCTGGAGTGATAACCAAAGCGCAGGCGTCTCCCGGGGATGTCGTGGACGCAGGCCGGGACGTCTTCACCGTTGCAGACCTGTCTCGCATCTGGGTTCAGGCGGAAGTCTATGAGAAAGACCTGGGGCGCATCCGCATTGGGCAGAGTGCCGTCATCACGGTAGACACCTACCCCAATCAGCCCTTTGAAGGCAAAGTGGCGTACATCAGCGACGCGCTCGATCCGCAGACAAGAACGGCTCGCGTCCGCTGCGAAGTAGCCAATCATGACCTGCGTCTCAAGACGGATATGTTCGCCAATATCGAGCTTCCAACCAAATTCAGCAAGCAGGCGCTCGCAGTGCCGGCGAGCGCGTTGCAGGAGGTGGAAGGAAAGAACGTGGTGTTTATCCGCCATTCCGCAACGCAATTCGAGAGGCGTGATGTGGAAAAAGGCGTCACGGTCAACAACCAGACTGAGATCGTCAGTGGACTGAAGCCGGGAGAGCCTGTCGTGACACAGGGAGCCTTTCATCTGAAGTCGATCCTCGCCGGTGGCGAGTTGGGAGAGAACTAACGATGCAGCGTCTGATCGAACTTGCCCTCCGCTACCGCATTCTGGTTCTGCTTGCGACCTTGTTTATCGCGGCAATTGGATTTGTTTCTCTCCGCAACCTGCCCATCGACGCCGAGCCGGATATCACTCCCAATCAGGTTCTGGTGCTGACGCGCGCTCCGAGTCTGTCTCCATTAGAGGTAGAACAGCTCATCTCCTTTCCCGTCGAGACTGCCATGCGTGGTTTACCCGGAATCACGCGCATCCAGTCCACCTCAAAATATGGCCTCTCCTATGTCGCCATCTACTTCAAAGACGGCATGGACCCGTACTTCTGCAGGACGCTGGTTAATGAGCGCCTTCCACAAGCGAAGGAGTCGATTCCGTCACAAGTAGGCGTGCCCGAAATGGGACCTATCTCGACTGGCTTGGGCGAGATCTATCAGTTCAAAGTCACTGGCTCGGGACGTAGCCCGATGGAGCTGCGAAGCATTCTCGATTGGGACATCGCGCCGAAGTTACGTGGTGTGCAAGGCGTTGTCGAAGTGAACACGCAGGGAGGCGATCTCAAGACGTATGAGGTGGAAGTGGACAGTGACAAGCTGACTGGTTATCACATACCCCTCCGTCGCGTCATCGAAGCGCTCTCGAAGAACAATGCGAATGCCGGAGGCGCGTACTTGGAGCGTTCCGAGCAGCAATCTCTCATCCGGGGAGAGGGATTGATAGGCAGTCTCTCCGATATTGAAAACATCGTGGTCGGCAACTCTTCTACCGGCACGCCTATCCTTATTCGGAATATCGGCAATGTTCATTTTGCCCCGATGGTGCGGCGTGGATTCGCCACCCAGGATGGGAAAGGCGAAATCGTTGTTGGCGTTGCCATGATGCTGATTGGCGAGAATTCCCGCGCCGTTGCCAATCGTGTCAAGGAAAGCTTGGCCGACTTTCAGAAGACCCTGCCGGAAGGAGTACGCGTTGAACAGCTCTACGACCGCACCGATCTGGTGAATCGGACCATTCACACAGTTACCCGCAACCTGATTGAAGGAGGAATCCTGGTTATCGCAGTCCTGCTGCTTCTGCTGGGAAGCTTCAGGGCAGGAGTGGTCGTATCGCTCGCCATCCCACTCTCCATGCTGGTCGCCTTCATCGGAATGGTGCAGACGAGGGTCTCCGGCAACCTGATGAGCCTCGGTGCAATCGATTTCGGCTTGATTGTAGATGGTTCGGTCGTCATCATCGAGAACATCCTTCGCCGCCTGCACCAGAAAGGGCCGGACGAACAAGCCAGCGAGGTGATTCTGTCGGCGGGGCGAGAGGTCGCAAAGCCGATCTTCTTTGGAGTGATGATCATCGTCCTGGTCTATGTCCCGATCCTGACGCTGGGCGGAGTCGAGGGTAAGATGTTCAAGCCGATGGCGGCAACAGTCCTGTTTGCCTTAGTAGCTTCGCTTGTCATTGCGTTGACTCTGATGCCCGTCCTGAGTTGGTACGTGCTCCGCAAGAAGGTGGCGGAGAAGCAGACCTGGATTATGCGGAAGATCGATCAATGGTATCGTCCGCTCCTGCAGCGGGCTCTGCGTCACCCAGCCTGGACGAGTGGAATCGCTTTAGGCATTTTCGCGGTATCGCTGATTGGAATTCCGTTTCTCGGAGCCGAGTTCATTCCTTCGCTTGATGAAGGCTCGATTCTCGTGATGATGTACAGAGTTCCTGGAATTTCCCTCTCCGAATCGCTGCATGGGAACCAAATCATCGAGACAGTTTTGCGCGAGTTCCCGGAAGTGGCAACGGTCTTCAGCCGGACCGGCAGCCCCGAAGTCGCCACCGATCCCATGGCCATCGATCAAAGCGATGTGTACGTGACGTTGAAGCCTGTAGACCAATGGCCGACGAAACGTAGCAAGGATGACCTGATCGATGCGATGCAAAAACGCCTGCAGGAAGAAGCTCCTGGCGCGGTTTACAGCTTTTCGCAACCGATTCAGATGCGGATGCAGGAGTTGATGGAAGGCGGCGCTCGCAGCGATATAGCGATCAAACTCTTCGGCGATGATCTGGATACGTTGCGGCAAAAGGCCGATCAGATTGCGGCGGTGGTGAGCAAGGTTCCCGGAGCAGCCGATGTCCGCGCTGAGCGCGTGGCGGGACTGCCATACCTGCGTATCCGCCTACGGAGAGAGGCTCTCGCCCGGCATGGCCTCGATGAATCGGACGTACTGGACACCATCGAAGCCATCGGAGGCAAACCTGTGGGCGAGATCGTGGAAGGCAACCGCCGCTTCACGTTGCAGGTGCGCTTTCCGCAAGAGCAGCGTGCAACCGCGGACGCCATCAGCAATTTACGTGTCGGGGACAGTGAGGGGCATTTCATTCCACTTGCCCAACTCGCCGATATCGTGGACCAGGAAGGGCCTGCCCAAATCAGTCGTGAGAATGGGCAGCGAAGGATCAGCGTGGAAGTGAACGTGCGGGGGCGCGATCTGGCGGGCTTTGTGGCGGATGCGCAGACGGCCGTTACAGCGAAGGTGAAAATCCCAAACGAATATCAATTGGAATGGGGCGGGCAGTTTGAGCAACTTGAGAGCGCAAGCCAGAGATTGATGATCGTCGTCCCGGCCGCGCTTACGCTGATCTTTGTCTTGCTCTATCTCAACTTCCAGGCTGCACTTCCAGCCCTGCTGATCTTCCTGAATATCCCACTGGCCGCGACCGGAGGTATCGTAGCCCTTCTCGTGCGCGGAATGCCTTTCAGCATATCCGCAGGAGTCGGTTTCATCGCGCTCTTTGGAATCGCCGTCCTGAACGGCATCGTCCTGCTGACATACATCCGGGAGCTACAACAGAAAGAGCTACCGATCGAATTAGCCGTCGAACAGGGAGCCGAAACCCGTTTGCGGCCAGTACTCATGACTGCACTCGTGGCCAGTCTCGGCTTCATCCCTATGGCCGTCTCGCGTGGAGCTGGCGCAGAAGTGCAGCGCCCTCTCGCAACCGTTGTTATCGGAGGGCTGGTCACTTCTACGCTATTGACGCTGCTCGTTCTTCCAGCGCTCTATCTGTGGATTGGAAAACGCAAGAGAGTCGAGGTTCATCGGGGACCATTAGGAGGAATTTCATGAATGCCAAATCAAAGATGACCCGGACCGCGACTTCGTTTCTCTTCGCGATGTTTATTCTGGGTGAGATGTCCGTTTCAGCGTCGACTACGGTGGACATTCCAGATAGGACAATCGCATCGAAGCGAACAGGAAGTATGGTCGTTGTGCTGGCGAATGACACTGGCAAGTTGACACCGGGCGAGAATCAGTTTTGTGCTCTGTTACAAAATGGTAATCCAACCCGGGCCGCTGACATTCGAGAGGTTAGCGTGGACTTCAGATTGCTCGTCGGCAGGATCCAAGAAAAACCTATGACGGCCCATCTGAGTCAGAATGGCGCAGACCGGTATTGCGGACTCATAAACTTGGGATCGCAGTATTATCGTCCGGCAAGCTACTACGCTTATGTGCGTTATGTGGAAGCGACTGGGAAGAAGAGAAGCACGCGGCTGTTCTTAACAGTGAAGTAGCAGGAGCCGATACTGTTATGGTCGCTGTGCCATTTCGCCAGCTTCCCTCGCTTCGCGGATGATCTCGTACCCTTCTTTGCTGACATACAGACCGATTACCGCTCCGACAATCAGATCGACGAGACGGAAACCCGTAAGCAGAATCGTTAAGCCGGAGAGAATGACCGCAAGGTTGGCTATCACGTCCACTCGCGTGAAAATCCAGATTGCATGTCGATGCACGCCTTGATCGCGCGGTACCTACCTAAGAGGTGTAGAACTGTTGCGTTCACCAGGAGCGAGATACTCGCAACACCCATCATGACGCGGCTCTCTGGAGAGCTGCCAAATACGCCTCTACGGACACAGTCCAGTAGGACACCGATACCAAGGTCAGCAACGCTCCGCCGCTCGCCATTGCCGCCGTCGCCTTAAAAGCGAGGCCACGGTTGAAAGCACTCAATGCAATGCCGTAGGCGACTCCGTCGGCAAACATATCAAGAGAATCAGCGATCAACCCGTCGACTGAGCAATCAGCCCGGCAACCAAGCCGACTGCGAACATAGTCGCATTCAACGCCAGAGCGATCGACAGAACTCGCCGCTGCGCTGGCGAGTCGGTTTGCGCCTCGCAACCGCAATCGCTCATTTGCATCCTCCGGAATTGTCTTCCGCACCACTACTCACCAGCGTGTCTCGCGTGGTCATCATTTGCCGTTGAACCAGCACAAAACCAAGAATTTGAGCAACTGCAACTGCGATCGTCACTGCTGCAAAGAGAAGAACCCATGCGACATGCCGCTTCTCTATCATTTGATAGAGAATGCCATGGGCCACAGTCAGCAGGAACGCTACATACGTCCATCTCTGCAACGACTTCCAGCGGCGCGTCTTCAAGGTGCGGAGCGAAAGATCGTTAGAGATGGTTAAGAGCATCAAGAAAAGCAGTGCGGCCCCGAGACCGGCAAAATTTGCAGAACCGAATTGCGTATTTTGCAGTTGCAATGGATGAAGACGCTTGAAAAAGTACATCAACATTCGTCCCCGGAGATGGACAGTCAAGCCGACTATTGTGTGCAGGATGGCGAGGATGCCCGTCCAAATACCCACATCCCGACGCAGATCGAAGCTGACGGGATTAGGCCGTCGTCGCAGTACATTCCACGGCCCAATCCATAGCGATATCGCAAGAAAAATCAGACCCGCATAGGCAGTCGCCATGCTCAGGCGATGGCGAATATCTGGCGGAGGTATTGCAGCATACGCCAAGCAAGTTATCGCGATTGCCCCGGCAGCGAGAGTCACATGCCGCTTGGATCGCCGACTCCAATAAGTAGCCTTAGCCATGATCAAAGTTTAGCTGTCCGTAGCCTTAGGGAATTTCCGATGACTGAGACTGAACTGAAGCTCATGGCTGCCGCAGCAATCATAGGATTCAGCAGCAATCCAAAGAACGGGTACAGAACACCTGCTGCGATCGGCACCCCGAGCGCGTTGTAGAAAAACGCGAAAAACAGGTTCTGGCGAATATTGCTCATCGTTCGTTGACTCAGCCGTCTGGCCTTCACAATCCCGCGAAGATCGCCCTTAACAAGCGTAATGCCTCCGGTTTCCATCGCCACGTCGGTCCCTGTCCCCATCGCTATTCCTACATGGGCCTGTGCCAGCGCAGGCGCATCGTTTACCCCATCACCGGCCATCGCAACGATTGCCCCTTGTGACTGGAGCTTCTTGACGACCTCCGCCTTTTTTTCCGGGAATACATCGGCCTCAAAGTCGATACCAAGTTTTTGGGCGAGGGCGTTGGCAGTGGTGTGATTGTCACCCGTGACCATGACGACCCTGATGCCTTCCTCTTTCAACTGCTGAATGGCCTCAAGGGTCGATGTTTTGATAGGGTCGGCGACCGCGATAAGGCCAGCAAATCGACTGTCGGATGCGACGAACATGACCGTCTGGCCTTCCTTGCGAAGGCTCTCTGCACGTTCCTGCAAAGCCTCAGAGGACGCGCCAAGGTCCTGCATGAGGGCCGCATTGCCGACACCAATCCGTTTGCCCTGCAAGGTGCCGGTGACACCTTTACCTGTGACCGACTGAAAGTCTGCGACCGTCACCAACTCGATGCCCTTTTCTTTGGCTCCAGCAATGATGGCCGCCGCGAGTGGATGTTCACTGGCCTTTTCGAGACTGGCCACTGATTGTAGAAGTTGTGTTTCTTGAAAGTCTTCTGCCGGGATAATCAAGGTAAGGCGCGGCTTGCCCTCGGTAAGAGTCCCGGTTTTATCCACCACAAGGGTGTCCACCTTCTCAAAAATCTCGAGTGCCTCGGCATTGCGGATCAGTATTCCTTCACGGGCTCCACGGCCTGTACCGACCATGATGGCCATCGGGGTGGCCAACCCAAGGGCACAGGGGCAGGCGATGATCAGGACCGCGACTGCATTCACCAGGGCGTGCGCATAGCGGGGTGGAGGTCCGAAGATTGCCCACACCGCAAATGTAATGACGGACGCAGCCAAAACCGCAGGAACGAAGTACGAAGCGACTGTATCCGCGAGACGCTGAATGGGCGCTCGCGTTCGCTGTGCCTCGCTCACCATTTTCACGATCTGCGCAAGGAGCGTGTCTGCTCCGACCCGCTCCGCCTTCATCACGAAACTTCCGGTTCCGTTAATGGTGCCGCCGATCACCTTTGCGCCCTCCGTTTTCTCGACGGGAATCGGTTCGCCGCTCACCATTGACTCGTCGACGGAACTGCGGCCTTCGATGACGATCCCATCGGTCGGAACCTTTTCTCCGGGACGGACACGGATGAGGTCCCCAACCTGAATCTCACTCAGAGCGACATCGGCTTCTCTTCCATCTTCGGAGATCCGGCGTGCCGTCTTCGGGGCAAGCCCGAGGAGCGCTTTGATCGCGCTGCTGGTCTGACTGCGAGCCTTCAACTCTAATACCTGGCCTAGCAGAACCAATACCGTGATGACCGCCGCCGCTTCAAAGTAGAGGCCGAGATTGCCGGACATATCGCGGAAGGTAGCAGGAAAGATACCTGGCGCGACAACAGCAGCAACACTGTAGAGGTAAGCGGCACCTGTACCAATCGCGATCAGCGTAAACATATTCGGGCTGCGATGAACGATAGAGGCCCAGCCCCGCTCAAAGAACGGCCAGCCCGCCCACAACACCACTGGCGTCGCAAGCGCAAACTCGATCCATCCGAGTAACTGGCCCGATAGGAGATGTTGTAGCGGATGGCTAGGCAGAATATCTGAGACCATGACGGCGAGCAGTGGAAGCGTGAGGACAACGCCTATCCAAAAACGTTGTGTCATGTCGTCCAGTTCAGGATTCGACGCGTTAGCCGTTACGTTGCGGGGTTCAAGCGCCATGCCGCAGATGGGACAACTTCCCGGCTGATCTCGAACGATCTGTGGGTGCATGGGACAGGTGTACTCAACGCGGTCGGTCGCTGCGGCGAGATGGACCGGTTCGAGAGCCATACCACACTTCGGGCACGATCCCGGCTTGTCCGCCTGCACCTCAGGGTGCATCAGACAGGTGTATTTACCCGGTGTTGCCGGTTTGAATGCAGAAGCAACTGGCTTGGTAGCAGCTTGCACCTCGGCATCGGGCGGAAGAGGGGGTAGCGCTGTGTCAGACGCATACTGCGAGGGGCTTAGATCAAATCTCTTCTTACATCCCAGTGAGCAGAACGAGTAAGTTCGCCCTCGATATTGACTCTGTCCTGCTGCCTTCGCAGGATCGACCTGCATACCGCATACGGGATCTTTCACGACCTCTGCCGATGTCTCTGAGCTGCAACCCATAGTGTCCTCCCATCTCTTCTATTGTTGCTGACGCATGAGGCCGCCCGATCTTACAGGTTCTACCGTCTAGACCGAAGTGGTGAGGCAGCCTAAATAGCGCTGCCCCGGTAGTGCCGAAATCCAAGCGCCGTTCTCGCGACTAGAGTCACTTTGGTTGCGGAGATGCGCTGCCGCTTTTGCCATCCATCTTCATGCCGCTCATGTTCCCCCCTGATTCATGATTGCTTGCTTGACTGGGCGCAACCAGCCGGAAGCCCTTTTGTATTGAATCTTGGAGAATTCTAAGCGGGATATGCCTTTGACTGGCATTCGGATTGCACCTTGTTCTTCCGACACTGGGGGGCCTTTGATGATCCGGCTAGATTACGTATCGTGCGCATTAACAATATGTTCCACAGTGCTCATTGGCAAGAGACGTTGGGAAGGCTGGCTTGTTGCCGCTTTCAACAGCGTCATCATTTGCATCATTGCTATCAACACTGCACAGATTGGCTTCATCCCAGCCAATGCATTTTGCATTGCACTCTATGCCTACAACATCAGGACGTGGCTACAGACAAATACACGCTCAGACCGACAGCTATTAGGCTAATACCCGACCAAATCTTACCGCGGAGCAAGGTAACCACTCCGGGCGCGAACAGCATAATTTGGGTTCACTGTCTTAACTTGCAGTCGCCTGAAGGTGCCATCTTTCGCTCGGTTCTTGGGATAGTAGCCAATCGAGTACTGATTACGCAGTTCCGCGCTGACCTGCACCGCTGCCTGATCGATCTGGTCAACTCGGTTGCGGTGATGCGGCCCTTCGAGCAGAACTGCACGGCCACCGGTTGGCTCGGCAATCGACCGCAGAGCTGCGATGTTTACGCGATCATCATGCTCGAACGGCAGGTGACCAAAAGAGCCTCGTTCGCCGTGGCCGATTCCCAAGGCGTACACAACCGCTTCCGATTGCTGCGCCGTAGCGATTGTTTCTTGCAGGCTAGCCGAGCTGCTAGTGTCGTTTCCGTCGGTGACAACGAGCAGCGCCTTTTTCTTGTGTTTACCGGCCCGAAGATGGTCCAGCCCTTCCACAATAGCGTCATACAGCGCCGTTGATCCTTGCGGCCGGAGTTCGCCAATGGCTCTAAGCAGCTGTACGCGATCATTCGTGAAATCTTGCACCAGCGAGACGTTGGTGCTGAATCGGATCAGGAAAATGTCATCCCCAGGATTGGTCGTGTTCGCAAAATGGACAACTGCGTCCTGGACGCCTTCGATTTTGTCCACCATGCTGCCGCTGGTATCGAAGAGAATCCCAATGCTGACCGGAATATGCTCGTCGTCGTGGAAGAAAGCGATTTCCTGAGGGACTCCATCTTCAATGACCGTGAAATCCTCCTTCTTGAGCCCCGTGACCGCCCGTCCCTCCCGATTGGTGACAGTGACACTGGAATTGACCAGGTCGACTTCTACTTTGAGCGGCGGGAACTGCGACGGGGCCTGCTGCTGTTGTGCGTACGCCGGCATAAGCAGCGCAAGATGCAGGAACAACAAGATGCCCCGGATTGATAGGGCTAATCTCATAACCTGAAGGATAAACCCGTCGCACGCTTGCAGTACTTGGCGCGCTCCTGCCTTTGATCAGCCTTGAATTCTTGCTCTTCAAGATGTTGATTGTGGGATTGTGCCGCTTGCCACCGACTGACCGATGACAAACGCGACCAGAGCGGCGGCAGTGGCAATGACGGATTTTGCAACCGATTTCACACTGCCATCTCCTTCCCGAAGCGGCGCGCAGGAAACGGAATAAATCGTAGCCTGTACCATTTTGACGTCGATTCTAATAGCTTTATAGCCAACCGCGGCTCACTGTGAGCGTGAACTGCAAAATCCATATGTAAGTCTACGTTTCCTGCGGTGACCCCAGATGGCTCAACAGCCAGAATGGAAGCTCAGCCTCCTATTTTTTGGCGTTCGATGTAAGACCGCAGATGGCATCATCTCAGCGGCAGATCAGCCAGCCCCCCGCTTGGAAAAGACTGATGATCAAAGTCGATTCTGGTCAAACCCGGCATGCAACCCGAGTACAAGAGTGGCCGAAGCCGCAAGAATGATGCCGGTAGCGTCCCCGGCAAGGCAGTGGATCGTCGATCCGACGGACTGCTTCCAGAGTGGAGCGATGAACTTTTCATGAGTTCCAGGCGATGGTTCTCTGCACGAAAACAAATAAACCGCTAGCGCCACGGGCCCTGTGTAGAGAGCGACCAATTACCAACCCCACTTCATGACCTTCATTGCTGGGAGTGCGCGCGAATAAATCGTAGGCCATGTAGAGGGAAGAGGCGGCGGTGAGCGCGTACCAAGCTCGAAGCAGGACGTTCGCTCCGTTCATGCGCATCTCCTTGTCTGTAAGCATTACAGCGACTCGGGGTGTCAGTCTGGATCACCTAAGAGAGAAGGAATCTGCACTGGCGTCTTCAGACCGGAGACCTGCGGCCTCAACCTCGCGAGGAGATCGAGGCCGCAGCTAATCCTTACTGAGGTTTGGCCTTGCTGTCTCCATCCATCTTCATGCCGCTCATGTCCCCGCTCATCCCTTTCATTCCTGCCATGCCGACCTTGACGGTTTCTGCAACCAGCTTGCCGTCCTTCTTCGCTGCGTGTATCACTACTTGATCTCCAGCCTTCAAGTCTTTCATCGTGATTGGCTTGTCCATCTGCGTGTACTTCGTCTCCGCGGCCACTTGGACGGTCTGTGTCTTCCCGTCTTTCGTCTTCACAGTGATCGAACTGTCCGTCATGCTAACGACGGTGCCCATGATGTGTTCCATGCCACCGTGGGCGTAAGCAACACCGGCAATCAGAATCATTGCCAGGAAGGTTCCGAGTATCTTTTTCATGTGAGTTCTCCAGTTCTAGTGATGGTGCATTGTGGTTGCTGGCGTAGCTGATTTCGCGTCGCCCTTCAAAAAGTCTTCTTCTTCCTTCTCCTCCTGAATTTCGTCGGGAGATTTCGGATTGAGCCGCTGCATCTCCGTCTCTTCGGTCGGAGTGAGCTGCGGCAGATGTCGAATAAAGGCAACGAGTTTCCAGCTGTCCACATCGTCATCGCCCGGATCGCCAAAGGCTGGCATACCGCTGAGGCGGATGCCGTTCTTGATGGTGTAGTAGAGTTCGCCATCGGACATCTCCTGCGTGTCCCTCTGGCGCATGTCCGGCGGGCGCGGGTACATCATCTTGCCGTACATGGTGTCACCGCTGCCATTGTTGGCATGGCAGGCGGTGCAGTGGTCCGCCCAGTGAGCCATGCCCTCGTGGATGATCTCGGGAGTCACTGTGACAGGATTCTTCATCGTTGTGTAGCGCGACGGAATGGCTCGCTCGCGAATCGTGGTGGCCAGTGCTTTCTCCATCTGCATGGGCTCGGTGCGTGTGCTAAAACCGCGCTGCATCATGTTGTGCATCATGTAGGCACCGACGCCCAATGCCCCAATAGCAAGTAGAAATAGACCGATCACTATTTTCTTCTTCATAGGGCTACTCCGGCGATCCGCCAGTGTTCGGCAAATTGATGGTTGTGGTCGAGGAACCGCTGGACATTGGTGTTTCAAGTCCGCCGGTCAGTGTGTAGTTCTGCAAAGCAATCGCATCCCGCCAGACATCGTGGAGAGCCATGATGTAACCGACCTGCAATTGGAAGTAGGTGCGTTGCGAGACCAGTACCTGCGGGTAAGCTTGCGCCATGTTTTGATACTTTTTGAGGTACAACTCATAGGCTCTTGCCGCGCGTGGAATGAGCTGTGTTTTGTAGCGTTCCGCCTCGAACTTTGCGGAACTGTAGGATTGCGCGAGTGGCGCTGCTTGTTGCCGGAGAGAGAGCTGTTCGCGCAGGACATCCTGATTCGCTCGCTCAATTTCAGCTTTGGCCGCTTCGACATTACCCTGGTTTCTGTTCCAGAGTGGAATATTGATTCCCGCCGTGGCAAAACTCATCGGCCCGACAGCTTTGTGAGAAACCTCGAGTTGCTCAAAGCTATATGATTCGCCGGCTCGCAATTGGAGGTCGGGGACAGGTTCGCGTTTCGCACTCTTCAGACGGGCCTGCGCCACGGTGGCTTCCTGCTGGGCACGTTTGATCGTTGGACTATCCGCGACGATAGAGTCCACCATCTGCTCGGCATTCAGATCAGGTGTTGTCTCCAGTTCGCCCTGCAACGGGCCGACAGGCAGACTGCCTTTGCCTGCAAATGTCGCGAGTATGTGGAAAGCCTGCAAATACTGGCGCTGCGCTGTGACGTAGTCCACCTTTGCCTGCTCGGCCTCTACTTCTGTCTGCAGGATATCGGGTGCATCTGCCTGACCGACATTGGCAAGCTGATGTACTGTCTCGACGGCGTCGAGCGAAATGCCCAATAAGCGCTGCCGAAGCTGAACGGTAGCTTGTGCAGTCAACGCATCATAGAATGCTTGCTGGACGTCGCCGTGGACACGATAGGTCTGTTCTTGTACCCCGATCTGGTCGGATCGCTTCTGCTGCTCGTAGATGTTGCGACGCAACCCGAGCTTACCGCCAAGTACGACGGTTTGTTGGACGAAGCCGCCCTGTTCGCCGCCCCCAAAGGACCCGCCGCGAATTTCTTCTCCCTGATAGCCAACGGTTGGATTGGGATAAAGTCCGGCCTGGCGCGCTTGTTCCTGCGACCTGCGCACCAGTGTGTTCGCTTGTTTCAACGTTGGGTTATTAGCATCTGCTAGCGTCTCAAAATCAGCAAGGCTCATTGCAGACCGGGTAGCAACGTCCTTGAGCAACTCCGGAGCAGGCAGATTCGAACCCGTCTTGTGTTCCGGATTCTCCGGCTCTTGCAGTGTCATGGTTGCGTGGGTATCCGGGCTTTGCGAAGGCTGGGCCGGCTCCATCTGCATACCTGGCATGTTCTTCATGTCACGCTGCATTCCAGGCATGTTGTCCATCTTGTCTGGTTGCTTGGGTTGCGGCGGCTGCGCGTTTTGTGGAGGCTTGCTCTGTGTATCGTGCTGTTGATGCTGCTTGCCAGGAGCGTTCTGCTTGTTCTTGTCTGGCTGTGGGCAACCTGGCATTGCCATACCCTCCATACACTGCATAGAGTTGTCCTGTGTCGCAGGTGAGCCGGGATTTTGCGCCAGCGCCGTTAATCCGAAAACGCTCGTAATCGCAAGTGTAAGAGTCGTGATTCTCATCTTTTTCTCCTCGCGCCTAAGCGCGCTCCAGAATGGCGGAATAGGGATCGTTAGGCCGCTTGGCCTGCTTCATTCGGCCGATGACCTCGTCGTATTTTTCAGGCGGCAGTACACGGACGAAGGTCATCATGCCTTGCATGAATCCGCTCCAACCTGCATTGAGACCGTAGTTTTCGGGCCGTTCAACAGCCTCGTCCATCGTCATCATGGGACCTTCCATGTAGGCGTCTTGCGGGAAGTTCGGGACATCATTCGCGTTTTTCGCAATGTCGTCCTGCCCCATCTGGCCCATCTGCATATTGCCCATGTCGTGTTGCATACCCGGCATTGCGGCCATAGCCTTTTGCTCCGAAAGAGGCCCATTCGTGGATGGCGTGTCAGAAGCGTTCCCGACACCACCCAAACCGCGGCCCAAAGCTGGGCCGTAGTCTTCTCCCATGGGAGCACCGGGTGTGCCGTTCAGCATGCCCATGCCGGTGTTCATGTCTCCTCCGGCCGGCATACCTGCGGTACGGGTCATCTTCCCGGCATTCGACGACATCTGGTTCATCATGTGGTGAGGCAGATGGCAGTGCAGCATCCAGTCGCCTGGATTGTTGGCAACGAACTCGACATCCCGCGCCTGAGCCACTCCGACGAGCACAGTGTTGCCGGGCCACCAGCCAGCCTCGGGAATTCTGCCGCCCTCAGTTCCTGTCGTGTGAAAGGTGTGCCCGTGCAGATGCATTGGATGGTGATCCATGCCGAGGTTCACGAAACGGATACGAACGCGATCCCCAAGCCGAACGATAAGGGGAGTTGTCGCTGGACCTGCCTGCCCATTGAACAGGAGCCAGTTGAACTCCATGTTCATCGTGTTGGGTACGGTGTTGTTTGGCAGAACTGCATACTCCTGCAGATGGATCAGGAAGTCTTTATCGCAGTGTGGGCGGTAAGATTCCTTGGGATGCATGATGAACGCGCCGAGCATCCCGGCCATCTCCTGCATCGCCATGTGCGAGTGGTAGAAGTAAGTACCTGCCTGATGGATGTCGAACTCATAAACAAAGCGTCCGCCCGGCTTCACAGGCGGTTGGCTGATTCCAGGCTGTCCGTCGTTTTGAATCGTGTCCTCAAATCCGTGCCAATGAATGGAGGTCGGCTCCGGCAGGCGGTTCTCAAAGACCACGCGCACATGGTCTCCTTGATTGACCTGAATTGTGGGTCCTGGAGCGCTGCCATTGAAGCCCCAGGCGTCAATCGTCTTGAGCGGGCTGATCTTCTGTTTCACCACCTCGGCGGTCAGGTGAAAGACCTTCGTGTTGCCGTCCATCGTGTAGGGCATATCTCCGATGTCGGTGGTCACGACGGGCATGTTGAAAGCCGGACCGGAGTTTGTCTGGTGAATGCGCTTGTGAAACTTTGTATTCTGCTCGGTCTCCCCAAACAGCTTTGAAGCGCTCAGCCAGGCAGCACCCAAGCCGAGAGTGCTCTGGAGAAAAGAACGTCGATTGTTCATATGTCCTCAAGGTTGAAGCAACGGGCCTTCCTGCACGCAACGCAGGAGGCAGCCATGAATCTGGCGCCATTGGCGCGGATTGCTGCCTGAGTCCAGAGGTGGAAACAAGACGACACAACCCGGCCAATGGCATTAGCATTGGCAAGCGTGTGTCTGGACTAGATGCGGAGTGCTACTGAAAGTGGAGCGAGAGACGGGACAATGCCAGGTGGAGGAGCCCCGCTGACAAAGCGGCTGGGAGTCAAGCCCTGTTCAGCAATCAGGACCTGATGGACGATTGCCCACTGTACCCGATCAAACTGAACACCTTTCGCCGGATCTGCCAAACTATCAGGCTGACGGCACACGGAATGTGTGCAACCTGAAGTAGCGTCAAAGGACGCAGGCATGGCCTTGGTTGCGCTTTCAGGTCTCCCCATGTGCGCACAGTGAGCGTGAGACATGGAGTCGAGATGATGCTCCTGCGAAGCAGCTTCGGAGATATGGCATCCTGGTCGGACTCTCTGTACTGCGCATGCCACGTCGCAGGCCGCCGCCCAGGAAGACGCACTCAGCAGTGTGACTGCTAAAAACACCGTAAATGCGCTCTTCCATCGCATAGTTTCTATCGTAACCCGTTTTTCATTAGGACGCACCCGGCTCTTTCCTACAGGATCAGTGCCCGTGGCCCCCAAAACCATGGCCGGTGAGATGCAGCACGACGACCACCAACACAAGCACACCAATCACGGCGTAGAAGATCTTGACTCCTAAGGGAGTTCCGCCGTTAGGTTGCTGCTGTACTTTGCGCCGCTCCTGTTGCTTGCGTCGCCCGTAGGGGGTCAAGCCCCATGGTTTGTACACGCCCAATGTCGTGACCACAAGCAGCAATACTATGGCGAGGCTGGGAGCACGCACGAGTTCGGCCTTCAGTGGAGCGAGGTCGGCGCTGAACAAGGCTTCTGTCGTACTACCTGATACGCGCTTCGCCGCCACAGCCATCACGACAGATTGATGTATGAGCAAGGCGATTGTGGCAAAAACGGCCAGCCCGAATTTCATCACGATCCAGTAGTACCGGAACAAGCCCCATGGCGTGCCGAGTGCCTGGATCAGTCCGGTGGCCAGTGCTGCCAGACAAAGCGGGATGATGATAAACCTGCTGATCAAGTTCATCGAGAGATAAGCGGCGCGCACCACTTCAGCATCATTGCTGGTCAGGCCGGCGATGCTGAGAACCAGGAAGGCGGCGACCGCGCCGAGCCAGCCGACTGAAAAGGTGACATGGGCGGTGATGGTCAACTTGCGGAGTGCGGGTGTCATCGCCGGGCTTTCATTTCTGACTTCTCACTTGGCACTATTGGGGCGGTCGCTTGTACCGTTCCGCGAGCGAGGCCCAAAGCGGAAATCGTCTCAGCGCGTAAGAGTGCCGCATGACGGTAGACAAGGTCCGTAGTGCCAGCCAGGAACTCGGCGATAGCGGTGAGCTGGTGGGCGTCGAAATTCTCCAAAAGCGCGGCCACGTCTTCGCGCAATGGGTTGATCACGTCCTGGATGTGCGCCTGTTCCAGCGCCAGGTGGAGAATTTGCTTACGTCCGTCGTGGGGGTCCGGTTCACGACGTAGGTATCCGGCCCTCTCCAGCCTCGCAACCACACCGGTGATCGCCCCACTGGTCAAGCCAGTGATCGCGCCCAGATCGCTGCCAGCCATTGCCCCGCGCTCGCGCAGCAAGTCAAGGCACTTGTGATCCGTTGGGCCCAGCCCCAGGCGTTCCGCGACCGCGTGGTGAAACAGCACTACTGCAGTGCTGTGTCGGCGCGCCAGCCGTCCGACGATTTCGTCTGCCAGCTTCTGCTTGCTCTTGCGTGCAGCCCCCATGCCTTCCCTCGCATATGCGTCATTGTCGCTTAGCAAATAAGCTATCTACTAAGTGATATGCTGTCAAACCTGCATCGTGGTAATGCGCATTCTTGGGATTCCGCGGTTCTTTCACAGCATCGTTCCTTCATCGCGAACGAAGATGAGAACCAGGATCAAGACGTGGATGGTAGAGGTAATCATGCGACCAACGATGGGCGCACCGATCGGCTTCATCACATCGGAGCCAACGCTGGATTCCCAGACAATTGGGACAAGACTGGCAAGAACAGCACAGACTGTCATCAACATATGCCGTAGGCGCTGACTGCGCCCACGATAGGCGCGGCTTCCACATCGCCATTCGTCAATGCCTCGCCGGATCACAGCTTATCTTCGAGCGCTTCATGAAGATAAACCACCATGATGATGCCCTGCTTCCATCGCAATTAAAAAGCAGATGTAACGAATAGGATTGAGCGGACACTATTCCGAGGTGTAGAGTTCTGACGCCTGGGCTTCCGGGATCCTTCGCGACATACAGGCGTGCAATGGGCCATGCAATGTGAAAGCGAGGCTCGTCAGATGCCAGATAGCGTAACGCAGATCCGCAACGCCGGTCCGGTAGGATCAAAACGAAATCTCGCCATCCTTGGCGATGGATTCGCAGATGCCGATCAGACTACCTATAACAACTGGGTCCAGAACACGGTACTCGGTGGAGTCTTCGCCAATGATTATTTCTACGAAGATGGGTCGGCCTGGAATATCTTTCGCGTCAACTTGACCTCTAATACCTCAGGCGTCAGCCAGCGTACCTACAACGCCGATGGCACCATTGCCAGTACGACGCTGAAAGACACCGCTCTTGGCATGATCTTCAGTGGTTCGTGGTCGCACTGCTGGATGGAGTACGGCACCGGCACGGAGACCGCTATTCAGAATGCCCTTAAGAAATGGGTGCCCGATTACAACTTCGTCCTGATCATTCTCAATGAGCCGGGATACGGCGGTTGCGGCGGCGGCGGACGCGCGCATGTCACGACCGGCGATGGCTGGGCCGTCATCGCACACGAGTTCGGTCATGGGCTCGGCGGGCTGGCCGATGAGTATTGCAACTCTGGCGTGTTCACGAGCGGCGAACCTGGGGTCGTGGATCTGACTGTCAATACCGATCGCGCAACGCTGAAGTGGGGCAACTTCGTTGATCCAACCACGCCTATTCCCACCGGCAGCGGCAGTTGCTCGGACTACAACCAGGGCACCAAGCCAGCAACATGGGACGACAATCAGGATGTAGGACTGTTCGAGGGCGGCGGCACCAAAAATACAGGTGTCTACCGGCCTGTCATCAACTGCCGGATGAACAGCAACACACCGCCGTATTGCCCTGTTTGCTACACCTCATTCAAGCGGCAATACGACACCTGGACGGGTCACACCTTCCTCAAATGTTATGCCGCCGACTTCAATGGGGACGGTCGGAGCGACGTCCTGGTCCACAGCGGCAACTCCATCCAGACGTTCCGTTCGAACGGTTCGCAGTTGGACATTGCCTTCAGTGCCGTGGAACGAGTATCTGGATCGTGGCAATTCCAGCCAAATGACCAGTTTTTCATCGGCGACTTCAACGGCGACGGCAAAGACGAAGTAGCTGTCTTCAACGGCGTGGACTGGATCATGCCCTACTTGGGTCTGCTGGCGTATGACGGCAGCGGCGGACTTCGCCTGGTTGCGCGGTATGACGGCGATATTCCCGGATGGGGCGGCTTCGCTAAAAACGACCTCTTCTATGTCGGCGACTTCAACGGAGACGGCAAGCAAGACCTCTTCGTCTTCAATGGTGCCGACTGGTCGATGCCCTATGTTGGAATGCTCCGCTCGAACGGTTCCAGCTTCACCTTCATCAAGCGGTTCGATGGGGACATTCCCGGATGGGGTGGCCTCGCCAAAAACGACAAGCTCTTTGTCGGCGACTACAGCGGTGACGGCAACGCCGATCTCTTCATCTTCAACGGTGACGACTGGAGCATGGCTTACGTCGGCATGTTTAGCTCGACTGGCACGAATCTTCAGATGACGGCCCGTTACGACGGAGACATTCCTGGATGGGGTGGCCTCGCACGGCACGACAAGCTCTACGTCGGCGACTTCAATGGAGATGGCAAGACCGACCTATACATCTTCAATGGCGATGATTGGAGCATGCCCTACCTTGGTATGTTCAGGTCTACCGGATCGGGCCTGCAAATCGCCCACCGCTACGATGGTGATGTTCCGGGATGGGGTGGCATGGCACGCCACGACCAGTTCTTTCCCGCCGACATCAACGGAGATGGCAAGACCGATCTGGTCGCGTGGAACTTCGAGGACTGGGTTACGGAATACCTGGGCAGAATGATCTCCAGCGGCAGTTCACTCACCGCCAGCTTCATCGGGGATTGGGTAGGTGAGTGGAACCTTGGTGCAGTAGACCGTTTCGAGCCTTGCAACTTCCAGGGCGGCACGATCAGGCCTTTCCGGCGAGGCCGCGGCAAGCCAGACCTCTTTGTTCACAATCAGGACTGGTTCGGCATGATCCGCGGCAACCCTGCCTTCGCACTGCAGAAGATCTACTATCGCTGGATACACAACTATCGCTACGGCCGGAATTGGTGAAAGGAAGTCGATATGTCTGAGAGATCTCTACCTGAAAAGCCAGCCACTGATGCTCCGGTATCACCCGCAAAGGGCAAGGGTGCGAGCAAAAGCAAGGTTGCGCCGCGTCCGCAGCGCATTCGAGGCGCACTGCGGTTGAAGCCGAAGGCCGCGAAGCTCTCCACCTCTCCAGCCACTGCGCCGGAAAATTACGCAGACCAGACCGGCCATAAGCGCATAAGTCCGGGTGGGGAAGGCTATGTCCGGCTTCGTGTCCGCGTGGGAGAAGACGGAGGGACATCCATCGTAGACAGTCACTTCGTCGAGAGCACGCTCGTACAACCGTCTGCCATCTATGGCAATTTCGCCTACGAAGTGACGGAAGGCGAGAAGCGTCTCTATCTCGACTCGATCCCGGACCTTGGCGTCTTCCGTTCTTTCGTCAACCCAGATGGCCCACTCGAAGAGCGGCAACACCACATGTACGAACTCAAGACATACGAGTTCGACGTTCGCGTTCCGGCACGAGACTTAACAGCGGCAGCGCTGCCTAAAGTGGTCATCACACTCTACCGCGTGAAGGAAGCGAGGCCGGCTATGCCTGTCGGTATTCAGCCTCTCCACGTTCAGTATCAGCGGGAATTGCGCGAGGTAGCGAGGGTTGATGGAATCCCGGCCAGGATATTGCCTGAAGCCGTGCAAAGACGGAGCGGGAAGCGTAAACCATCAGGCCAGAAATAGCAGAAGTCCGTTCATGCAGCTTGGGGTGCTTTGCACCTACCGATCTGGAAGTCAGCTCTATGAATGCAGGATGCCAAGGACGAACAGGTTTCCTATCATTGGCCTCTCGCAGCTCCCCGCCCTGACCATTCGATTTTTAGACTGCCTCACCACGATGATCGACTCCGCGAGTCTTCGCGGCTCGAAAGCGATGCGCACTGCATTGTCCTGGCGCACCACAAGTTGGATGAGGAGTACGGAGGGTTGAAGTCGGATGGAGAACTCATCGTTGCGAGCAGCGCAGCGGAGAGACGGGGGCCTTCCCGATCAACTATGACCGCTTTACCCTCACCTTCGGCAAAGCTGAGTTTGCTGGAGATCAGCGAATGGAAGGCGTCCTGATGGCTTCTGCAACCACAGCGACAAGGACAAGGATAAAGACAAGGACCACGACAAAGACCGCGACCACGACCGCAATGGAGGTCACGATTGCAACCATGGCGGCTCAACCAGCGGTAGTGGCGGCCACTCGACTGGTGGCGGAGGTTCCACCACGCCTCCCGTAGGCCCAAAGGGCTAAATCTCTTCCAGAGCCCTACAACCCTGGGAAAAAACCTGGAAAAACCAGGACAGATTCTTTGAAAAAGAATGCTCGCCAGAGCTAAACCAATGACCCTCTCCACACTAACCCGAAGGTGCTATACGCAATATTTTGCATATTGATATCCTAGCTCTGCAGCACGAGGTAAAACTATGAAACTAAATCGAATGTTGAGCGCCTCCGTCCTTGGACTCTCGCTGTTGACTACTTCAGCTTTTGCATCTGAACACAGCAGTAACAACGGCAGCAGCGAGGGAAGCCACTGGTCCCTCGTTGGCTGGTTCCACAATGTCATCGCGGAGTCCCACCGCGAGTGCGACCAGAATGGCCAGGACTCGGGTAGGGGCAACAACTGTGACCGCGGCAGAGGCAACGGCGGTGGCTACTGCGGCACCGGCGGCTCGACCAGCGGTGGCGGCTCAACCGGCGGCTCAACAGGCGGTTCGACCGGCGGCTCCACCGGCGGCGGCACCGTAGGCCCCAAAGGCTAATTACCCTGTTCCCCCAAACCTGGAAAGACCAGGACAGATATTGTGAAAAAGAATGCTCGCCGGAGCTAAACCAATGACCCTCTTCGGAGGGTCATTTTCATGTCAGGGAAAGATCCGAAGGATGCGAGTAAGGTGTTTGTGGCGGTGACGGGGCATCCATATGGACCGAATGAGGACGCAGGCTCTACCGAACGACGGACGACGTGTCAACGTTTAGCGCCTGTTGTATGTCAATGACAGGACCAGCGCGTCTGAGGTCCAGATCGATCCGCAGCATCCCGATGTGATCTACAGGGGCGTGGGTCACGCGGGCCACGGTTGACGGAAGTATCCGAGGGATTTCGTGCGATTATCGTGGAAACTACGCCCCCCGAGCGAATACCGGCTCTCGAATTCTTGACGCTCTCGTCTTTCGGCGACTATTGTGATTGCAATTTTTCGGCTAACGCTCGCTCACCCGCAAACACACCGCAATACTCCTGGAGGTACTGCGCATATGAAGTTTACCTTTAAGCTCCGAACAATCGCTTTCAGTCTTCTTTTCTGCCTTCCCACTCTTACCGCGCACTCACAGTCACGACTGATTGCAAGCGGCGGCACAACCACTCCGCAGGCAGCACCGCTAGGATCAAACGCCGATGGGCAAATTGAAATCGACTCGGCATTGAGCGGCAATACCGACACTGGCAACAATGCGGTCGGATTTACGTCCTTGAATCGTAAGATGGGAGGCGGGCGGGAGGGTCATGGTGATCGCGCAGAAGATAAGCGCGAACGGGAAGACCACGACGCAGTGAAAGCTACCTTCGATGGTCTTAACTTCCATGATCAGCGCTTTGCCAACAATGGAAATCAGTTCTCGATCGAGCCACCGGACCAGGGTCTTTGCGCAGGGAATGGATTCGTTCTCGAGTCAGCGAACGATGTTTTGCGCGTCTTCGATACGAAGGGCAATCCGCTCATCGGTGTAGTCGACATGAACACGTTCTATGGATACCCTGCTGAGGTCAACCGTACCGCCCATCCGGTAACGTTTGGCCCTTCCATGACGGATCCAAGTTGCTACTTCGACAACGACACACAGCGTTGGTTTCATGTGGTGCTTACTCTTGATCGCGCAGTACCCACTAGTCAAGCCTTAAGCGGTAAGAATCACCTGGATCTGGCTGTGAGCAAGACACCCAACCCGCTCGGCGAGTGGACCATCTACCGCATCCCCGTGCAGGACGATGGAACCCAGGGAACACCGAACCACGGATGCATACTGAACCCCAAAAAAGGCACCACGGGCCCTTGCCTGGGCGACTTTCCACACATTGGCGCAGACACCAATGGCATCTATCTCACTACGAACGAATTCAGTCTATTTGGGCCGGGCTTCATCGGTGCCCAGATATATGCGATTTCCAAAGACGCGCTGGCCGCGGGGGCTGTCAGCATCCCGGTCTTTCAGTACAACACCGGTGATGTGAACTTTGTATCGGCTACCGGTCTTCCCGGCTTTGCGGTCATTCCGGCGATCTCCCCGGGGTCGAGCGAAGATGAGGGCGGAGGAACGGAGTATTTTCTCAGTTCGACGGCTGTCTTCTCCAACACCGGCGTCGATTCGCAGGTGCAGTTGTGGGCGTTGACGGACACTGGCAACCTCTTAAGCAAGAAAGCTCCGATTCTGCTCAACAACGCCGTTGCGACGGAAAGCTACGGCATTCCAAGCCTCGCAAGGCAGCCCGGAGTCGGAACGAATGGTGTTGGCAAGAAGCCGGGCGGTGGAGACATCGACTGGCCTCAAGGACAATGCCTCAACGATCCAACGTGCGCCCCGCTACTGATTGGGGTCGCTGATCCGTTCACCGAAGTGATCAGTCCCCTGGACGGGGATGATTCCCGAATGACGCAAGTCTATTTCGCGGACGGAAAAGTTTGGGGCTCTCTCGGGACCGGGATTTCCTTCGATGGAACGACGTTTGGTTCAGACGGTATCGCTTACTTCATCATCAAGCCGAAGACGACTGATACGGCACTGAGCGGCAAGGTCCTCAACCAAGGTTACGTTGCTACGCCCAAAGCGGATATCACCTATCCCACTTTTGGCGTCACCAGTGAAGGCAAGGCGATTCTCTCGTTTACGTTGACTGGTCTGAATGACTTTCCGAGCCTTGCCTACGTCAACCTCAATCAGGCGCACGGTGCAGGGGATATACACATTGCTGCCCATGGAGTCGGCGCACAGGATGGCTTTACAGGCTACAAGGCACAAGGAAATCCGCCCCGCCCCCGGTGGGGAGACTATGGGGCCACTGCGATTGTTGGCAGCGATATCTTTGCCGCTCAAGAGTATATCGGGCAAAGCTGCAGCCTCACGGAGTATCGGCTGTCTTCTCCGCTTGGCACCTGCAACTCCACTCGCGGAGCTCTGGGAAACTGGGGAACCCACATCATTCGACTCTCAACCGACGGAGACGATAATTGACTCTTCTTACGGTCCGCTCCGGAAGGCTCTCACTCGAGAGCCTTCTCTTTTTGTGTTCCATTGATGGCATCTGCTCTTCCGACTGCGAGCTTGGTGAGGCGCTGACAGCTCGGCGCTACTACCTTTAGGTCGCACTGAGCCTCGCAACCGAAGCCGCGAACAAGAAGGACAGAAGCGACACTGTCAACAACCCGCCAATGTCGCTCGAAACCACAGCTACGCGACTAACTACTTCCGCCGTATCCACGCTATAGGCCTATTGTCCAGCATCTTCATCCCGGCGATCAGACGGGCGTTGTGGGTTGAACTGGATTCGGCGCGTCTGAAGCGCGGCGGCCAACCGCGCATCGAGTGGAGGTATTGCGATCTTCCTTTCATGCAAGCTGACCTCGTTGTCGGCTCGCGGATCTATAAAACTAAAGCGAACGTAGCAGAAGGCGGCTAACAAGAGAAGAACCGATGCCTGCCACAAATCCGAGAAGCAACTTACCCATGGTTTTTCCTTCTATTAAGCGTTAGCGCGAACAGAAAAACCGGCCTTGCAAAGTGTTAGGAACTAGCCGTGCTAATCGTGAAGGGATGGGCACAGACGGATTTTTAGTACCAGAGTCGACAACCGAAAACAAAACGGGGGTCGCTTGTGGTTTCTCCAGCCTGACGCGAATAGCTGGCTGTGTTGCCATACTTGCCGCTGTAGGCAAATCCTACGTACGGTGCGAATTTCCGGCTGAATTCATAGCGTAAGCGCACCCCGGTATCCAAATCCGAAAAGCCTGATCCAACCTGACGCGCGGGATCATCCTTGCTGTAGAAGTTCAACTCCGCTTCCGGTTGAACAATCCATCTCTGCGTGAGCAACAGATCATAGGAACCGGTAAGGCGGCCTGCGACGTTTCCGCCGTCCCGAATATAGAGAGTTGGCGCAAACTGAAAGAAGTATGGGGACAACCCTTCGATGCCCACCGCTGCCCAAGCACGCCTTGGCCCTGAATCCAGATCCGCCCGCACACCAACCTGCGCGTCAAAATACCGCATACGAGGAATAGGGCGGTCATAAAGTGCTTCGTGATCGCCGTCGCTGACGGTGGTTTTACTGCTGAACCCTTCCGATTTGAGCCAGAGCTTGTTCATGTCTGTGCCAATCCACGATTCTCCGTCCCACCGCAGCTCGTTGTTCGGGCCACTTGTGCGGCCTTCGAACTGGTCAAGCAGCACATGGGCAAAGATCGGGCTGTCCATAACAGGCGGCCCCATACCGGGCAGGGTAGCAGTGATCTTGCCGGACTGTTGCGGGGCCGACACTTGCGCTCTTGCTGCCTGTGTGCAGAAACACGACAGCTGTCCCGCAATGGCCGCTCCAAAGATAAGCAAGGCATGCTTAACCTGGATTACGCAATATTGAAACCTCACTTGAGTGGTCACGAGACCACCACCGTTCGGAACATTCCAGCTTCCATGTGATAGACCAAATGACAGTGATAGGCCCAATGGCCTGGTGTATCCGCGCTTACCAAATAGCTCAAGCGTTCGGCGGGCTTCACGTTGATGGTGTGCTTGTAAGGATTAAACGCTCCGTGCCCGTTCTCCAATTCGCTCCATAAACCATGCAGGTGGATCGGATGCTCCATCATCGTGTCGTTGATGAGAAGGATGCGTACTCTTTCTCCGAGCTTCAGCTCAATCGGCTCTGCACTTGAGAATTTCTGGCCGTTGAATCCCCAGATGAAGCGCTCCATGTTTCCTGAGAGGTGCAGTTCGATCTCACGGGTCGGGGGTCTACCATCCACGCCACGGTAGCGGGCGCGGAGATCGGCATAGGTCAACACGCGCCGCCCGTTGTCGTTTAGTCCTATTCCGGGATCATTCAACCGCTCACTGACCTGCATGGGCAAGTTATCGACTTGCGGTCCAACTTGCATATGCACCGTGTTCGACGGCTTAAGGTGTGCCTCAGCATTCTTTGTTTCAACTTCAGACATCGACACGATAGGCATAGTGTTCGGACCCGGTTGCGGAAAGGGTATCGTGCCGGTGCTGCTGCCCATCTCCATGCCGGCCATGCCCTGAGGACCTTCCCTCCCAGTCTGCTTGGCTGAATTGGAGCTCATATCCATGCCCGTCATACCCTGACGGTCCATCTTCATCCCTGCCATACCTTGCTTGTCTGCGGCGTCTTTGCTGGATGCGGGCATGTCTTTTTTTGTCATCCCGTCTACACCGGACATGTCCATGCCCGCCATATCTCCCATCTTCATGCCCTTCATATTGCCCATGCCCATATCCACCATCGTTCGCATGGGGACCGGGTCCATCGCAGGGACCGCAGCCGTCATCCCCATTGTGGGGGCGAGCGTGCCCCGCGCATAGCCGCTGCGATCCTGAGATTGCGCAAAGATCGTGTAAGCGGCATTGTTCTGCGGCTGCACGATCACGTCGTACGTCTCGGCGACGTTAATGCGGAATTCATCAACCGTGACTGGCTCCACATCATTACCATCGGCCTGCACCACAGTTATGGGAAGGCCGGGTACGCGCACATCGAAAGCCGTCATGGAAGATCCATTGATAAAACGAAGACGGATTCGTTCTCCGGGCTGAAACAGTCCCGTCCAGTTCGCATTCAGAGCATTCCCGTTTAGCAGATAGGTATAGGTTGCGCCCGTTACATCAAGAATGTCTGTTGGACTCATGTTCATCTTTGCCCAGGCGAGACGATCCGCGATAGTTGGTCCCATGCCTTTCTTTTTCACGCTGGAGAAGAAGCTGGGTAAAGTGAGCCGATGGTAATTGTAATAATCGCTCTGTTGCTTCAGGTTGCTGAAGAGTGTTTCCGGATTGGTATCGGTCCAATCGGAGAGAAAAACTACATATTCGCGGTCAAACTCTACGGGATCTTTGCCGCGCGGCTCGATAATGAGCGGTCCAATCAATCCCGTCTGCTCCTGAAACCGGCTGTGACTGTGATACCAATAGGTGCCGTTCTGTACGACCGGAAACCGGTAGTGAAAGGTTTCGCCGGGCGAAATGCCGGGAAAACTCAAACCGGGGACTCCGTCCATATCCGCGGGGAGACGTATCGCGTGCCAGTGGATGGAAGCTGGCACTTTCAGGCGGTTGGTCACCGCCAGTGTGACCATGTCGCCCTCCCGCCATCTCAGAATCGGTCCTGGCACCGAGCCATTCACCGCAGTGGCTACAGAACGGCGTCCCGTAAAGTTCACGGGCAAGGAGTCGATGCTCAGATCGAAGTGTTTCCCCGAAAGAGTTTGCGGCGTGTGCGGGGTGGCCTCGCCAGATGCGGGCCATCCCCCCCAATTGAGAGCTGCAACCGTTCCACCTACAGCTAATCCCTGAACGAAGCGGCGGCGGGAGATGGGGGGTAAGCGCCTCGTTATATTTCTTCTGTCTGTGTACATGACTACCTCATACTGGCTTTCCAGCTCGAAAAGTAGAGGCCTGCACCTTCTGATGGTTGGTCTGACATTGGGAACACTGCTCAACGGAGACTAGCCGTTCGATCTCGTTCCTTTTTAGATGCGCGGTACGGCACTACAGCTCGATCGATCCGGGTGAATGTGCGCCGCAGCTTACGTTTTGTGAATACGCCCTAATTGGAAGATTTCTTCGCCATTTCCTCGTGAATTGCCGCCATCTGTTGCGCCTGATTAGCCGCCTTTGCCTCCAAGGCAGCTAACTCCTGACAATGCCTCAGAAGCCCACCTGGGAAACCTGACTTCGGTGCGAATGTTGTCCCGTTGGCGTAGGCTTCGGCCAGTTCATGGTGCTCCTTGGACTCCTCCATGAGATGGTCAGCCTGGGATCTGTAGTAAGCAGCAAGCTTTTGATGGTCCGCAGCCGAATTCGCGTGCTGTATTAGCCATTTCAGTTCGCTCTTAGTCATTGGATGTTGAGGATTGGTCGATTGAGCTCTGAGCGAGCTGGCCAGAATTATGGCCAAGAAGGAAGCTGACAAAGTGGCTATGATCTTCGCAAAAACGTGCTGCCCCTTCATAAATTACCTCTTCTTCCTTAGTATGGGCTTTTCAGGGTCTCTTCTATTTTCAGCCCTTACCTGCCCAGTGCAGAGTGTTTCCTCAATGCATCTTGAACCAGCCCACGCCCTTGATGTCGTTCCACGAGTTTGTTTGGTGGCACTTGAAACATTCGCTTAGCTTGGCATCTTTCTGCCCTGTCACCCCCTGATCCATCATGGTGAAGTGACCCATAAGATGGCTTGGCGGTGGCTTATGACACTCGTTACACAGTGTCGAGCGCGGCGAAGGGTGTTGATATCCGGCTACAGTCCATTCGGTCGTTGCGTGGCACTGAACGCAGTCAGTACCGAAGTAGGCAAAGTGAGGATCTTGGTTGGAATGGCAGGAAGCGCAGTTGAGAGACGCTTCCCTCGCACTTGCTAGGGGATAGACCGAACTCTTATGACCGGGTTGTGTAAGCACGCCCAGCCATACGTTCAGCTTGTGTTCGGCTTCCTGATCGCCAGAGGCTCCGCGCCGCAACTGCTTGAGGCTGATCGTGCTGAAGGCCTCATGATCCATCGTCGCAGGCCTGGCCGCAAGCCCTTGGTGTTCGATGTGACACGAGCTGCAAGCCCCTACGTTGGCGTGAAATGCAGTGGGCTGACGTTGCAGCAACTCAGTGTCGTTGGCATGGCAGAGAATGCACTTCGAGGCGGATACTCCAGACGACGAAGTGTGACATGCAGCACAGTTATTCTCCAGCGAAGCATGCCCCCTGGAAAGCTTTCCCGGCTCTACCCACCGCTCCCAACCCAGCTTGTTGGTTGCAGCATGTAGCCCGAACGTCACATATAGAACCGCAACAACCGAGAGAGTTACGAGGATAGTGATGAATTTGCTCATGCGAGCCACCGCAACCCAAAGTGGATTCCGTAGACGATATGCAGCGCAAGCAATAGGTAGAGCAAGACAGAGAGGACGATGTGCAGCTTCAGAGATCGGCTGAACCAGAGTTTGAATAGATCGTCCGTGCGAATTGCGTACTCCAGGTCGGCCACGCTTTCTGCAGTGCGGATTACTTCACCCGCTGGGCCGCTGAACGACATCTCAATACCCACTGACGCGAGCCCCGCCGCCATGACCGGTGCCCTGGGAAGACCTTTCAACTCGGCTGGGGAGTTCTCGAGCACTCCCCAGGCACTATCGAGGTCACCTCTGGCCGTCTGTAGAAGAAGCAATTTGTCTTGAATATCTTGGTTGACGTAGGTGAGCAGATAACGAACCACAAACCCACTCACGACGACGAGCAACATCACCGCCGTCAGCCAGATTCCCAGCAAACTATCGAACTTATGACCGGTGTGAATGATCGCCATGACAGGACCGAAGATACCCGCGTAAACATGCGCGGCAAGCAACGTCTGCATCGAAACATACTGCGTGATTCGAGTATGGATAAAAGGAATTCGCTTTACAATTGGGTACGCGAGCGGGACTAGCATGAGTACGGCGCCCGCTATTCCGAAGGCCACCCCCGCTTGGCTTCCTGCGAAGCGCGGTGAGCGATGGAAGAGAAAACCGAGCCAGGTCACAAGTAAGACGCAGGCTGTTCCGCTGACGACAATACGCTCGCGCTCCTTCATGGCTAAGCCGCCACCGCGACATCGCTTTTGGGCTTTGCTTGGCAGGCGAGAATAATGTTCGTGGCTTTGTCGTTGGCATCAAGAGCGTCCTGCACTTCCATGTCGACTTCGCCTAAGGTCATCTTGACCTTGCAGATGCCGCACGTTCCGACACGGCAAGAGAATTCGATCCCGATGCCGAGTTCTTCCGAGAGTTCCAGAATGCTCTGCCTGGGCGGGCTATCGCCTACCTTGAGATCCGTCCGAACTTTGGCCGACTTGCTGTTATTCGAAAACGTGACCAAGGGGCCTGTCGCAGGAGCAGTGGGTTTGGCGGTGGTCCCCGCGGCCGCCGGGATCGGCTTGACTGCACCGAATGCTTCGGTCTTCACGTGGTCTGGAGGGATTCCAAGCTCCGCAAATATGGCCTTGACCGAATCCATCATCGCTGGCGGTCCACACAAGTGACATCTTCGAGAGGCAAGGTCGGGAACCGACTGCGTGAGCCATTCTTTCGTGATGCGTCCGCGAGAGCCCTTCCAATTTGTCCCGTCCGGTTTGGACATCGTGACCGCGACGTGCAACTTCGGATTGAGGCGCTGGAGCGAGGGTATTTTGTCCGCAAAAATGAAATCTGCCGGAGTGCGGCAGATATAAAGAAAGAAGATGTCTCCGGGCCATGACTGCTCCGTGAGATATCGAGAGATGCTCATCATCGGCGTAATACCCACGCCACCAGATAGAAGAACGATGCTGTCCGCTTCCGTTCCCGTAAAGGTGAACTTTCCGACAGGGCCACCGGATTCGATCAGGTCTCCCACCTTGACAAGATCATCAATGTGACGGGAAACCGCGCCCCGTGGCTCGCGACGAATAGTGAGGTCGACGAATTCGCGCTCATTAGGTGAAGAAGAAATGGAGTACGAGCGGTTCATCTTCGCACCTCCAATCCAGAACGCGACGTTGAGGAACTGGCCCGGTACGAACGTAAAAGGGAGGAAGCGGTCGTTGATCGAAGGAACCAGCCGAAAGGTCTTCACGGTTGGCGTCTCCATGACGATGCTCCCTACGCGGAGCTGCCCGCGCCAGTTCGCAGTGACAGCTGATGCGAAGGCCGCTTCCGAAACGGCTGGCGGTCGGGCGGGCGAGGCCAGAGACTCTCCCGTCGCAGCTGGGGCTGGCGACCTAGCCCCTGTACTTGCGTCATCTCCGCCCGAAACGGGGTTGGGGGATGACCTCTCGGGCGGTGTAGCTGCTGCGGTGGGCGTCGCGGTCGCGGGCGTGGCTGGCGAGATCGGCGCGGTAGGCGATGGTTCTGGGGGAGCAGGCCCTTTCGGTCCGGAAGGTTGCGGTGCGCCTCCGGGCGGGTTAGGTGGTCCGTCCGACGGCTGCTTTTTGTCAGGATCGAGCCTCCCAAAAAGTGCCGCCGCTCGGCGCATTTTGTTGAAATACATCCAGATCATCGCGACAGCAAAAATCGTCAGCGCAAGCATGATGAACCAATGGAACGGCGATAGGCCGGGCTGCGGCCCGTTTTGATCGGGGAGATTGAGTTCCACTCGAAACCAGCGCAAGGCGACGACCTGGGGATTTTGGTTCTCCTGCAAGGCACGTTCGGCAGCGAGACCGCTCTGGAAGGCATCCATGCCTTCCCTCATGTGAGCGGAGGCCAACTGCATCGCGGGATAGTCATTCGCAGCAGTCGAGTTGGCGAGTTGATCGAGACCGTGGGCTAAGGTATCGGTGCCTTGCGTCATGCGGTCGCGCGCTAGTTGTTCGACCCGCGCGCGTTCTGTTGGAGACAGGGGCGGCAGCGCCATCAATGCTGGGAACAAGGGATTGTTCGACGCGGCCCCACAACAGGCAGGCTGCATCATCTTGACCATATCCGCAGGACCCACCGTCATCCCTCCTGCGACTGCTGGAGGCGCGGGGCTCTGCGGTACGGTGGGGCTATTGGAGACAGGAGCCGAATTGTTGGGCATTGCCGATGCCGGCTGTGTGCTTTGCGCTGGAGTTGCTGCTGCCGGATGATGGCTAGCATGCTCTTCCGGGGATATCTGAGCGGAAACAATCGCAGTCGCGCCTACCAATAGAACAGCGAACATCGTAGTGCGCATCCCATTGTGAAGCGACATCTGCGGGACCCTCCAGGACAGATCTGTCCCCTACATCATCTTTTTCATCGGGGCCGACGGTTTCATCTTAGTCCCAGCCGACATGGATTTCACCGCTGCTGCTTTCTGTTCGTCATTCAAGAGGCCCGCCGCCTCGGTGACTGAATGAATGAAGGCAATTTGCTGATCGCCATTGAGCTTCGCAATCTCCTGAACTTTACTGTCAATCTGAGCAGAGTTGGGCTGGTCGGCACTCGTGAGTTGCCAAAGTTCCTGTTGCTCCAAATCGATCTTCTTCTGCGAAGTGACCTTCTGCTGCATGGCCTTCGACTTGATGTCTTCCAAGCCGCTCTTTTGCTCGGAGGTTAAGCCAAGGTGTTGAGCATGATCGAGAAAGAAGTCTTTAGCTCCCACATGAAGGAGATGGGGCGTTTCTGTAGTCGTCGATCCAGACATGGCTTTAGCGCTCTTCGACGGCATGTTGCCGCCGGGCATGCCTGTCATCTTGTCGCCTGCCATTCCGCCTGCCTTAGGCATTGGTTTGCCCATACTCATACCGCAGCATCCCGAGCCACCCATAGGCTTTGCATCCCCGCTCTTCATCGCGGCATCAGAGGATGCCATAGCGCTCATCTCTCCGCTGTCATCTTTCATGGGAGCCATCGACGGCTTTGCAGCGCCTGAAGACATGCCGCCCATTTCACCTGAGTCGTCTCCCATTCCCATTGCTGGCTTCGCCGAATTCAGAGTGTCCTTCGACGGGTTGGTCTTCTTCGCTTTGCTTTGCTGCAGCGCGATCTGAAGTCGGGCTACCTGCTGCTTTAGTTGCGTAATCTGGGCTTGCGTATCCTGGGGTTGCGCCGCCGCGTCCGGTTGTGTCTGAGCTGGAGTGGGCTGGGCGGATGGCATCGGCATTTGCCCGACAGCAGCGATTGGGCTGAGCGCAAGTGCAGAGTAGAGTGCGAGGTTCGTGATCGCATTCGCAATGTTCTTTGCATGGTGAGTAGTGATGTGCATATGCTTCCTCGCTTGATGACGTAGCTGGCTGGACGTTCATTGTTCCCAAGGTGTTCGACAAATTTACCGGTAGAAAATGGCAAAGTCTGTGCCGCCCGTCACGACATCTGCGGGCAGTTCTTCTGCATAGATGCGATCATCGCCTACCGATGCGGGGCGATATCACTGGCAATTTTCTTTAGAGCTTCGCGCGGTCGGAGTGTACCCAACGGATAGGCATTTATATCGAGTGGCGCAGGAGCGAACCGCCAGACTAGCGATCATTTGACGTAAACTGTATTCGGGCCGGAATGCGACGTCTGCGCAAAATAACACAGACTATACAACGTCGATGGAGCCAGTATCGTCAGATGAAGGCTAATGGTAATTTGATGCGTTGTTTGGGCATACCGTTGTACACGCTGACCGATAACCCCAACGTTGCATGAAGATTCGATTCGCCGGTGAGGTGTTGCATCGCAATATGTGAGTATCCCCGGTTCTGTCTTTCACTCACAGGCAGCTCGATATATCACGTCTTTCGCTTTGCACGGACAATCCCATTCTTAGGCATTTAGACGCTGGGCGATCGCTTCAACGGCCTTCAGGCCTTGGCCGAATCTGCTCATTGCGTCGCAATGCTGCAGCAGCTCTCCATATGGAATGTAGAAGAAGGTTGATTGCTGCACCTGGCTGAATGCCGGCCTTCGTAGCTGTGTTCTCACCTCTTCAGCACGCTTGTCGGGGGCCACCAGAAACAAGCCGATCTGCCGGCCGCTCTCTTTGAATCCCAGAGCCAAGTCAAGCAGCCGCACGATGCCGGAATAAATGGAAGTGGAGTGCTCCACCTCGAATGCGGCTACAGGAGCGTGAGTGCCGCGCTCCAGCCAGAGAACATCGATCAGCCGTACAGCTTCGCCGCCGGCGATCTCCTGAATGGATATTGGAAGTTGCGACAAACATCCTTTTCCGAGATTGCCGTCACGGTAAGGGCGGGATTGGTCGTTGCTGGCGATCCAGACTTCGTATCCGAGAGCGAACCCCAGATCCCTGAGCAGTCCTTGAATATCTCCGTGCTTCTGCTGCGCTGCATCGCGATCAGCTTCAGCGACGCTGTTCTGTAGAGCGGTTTCGCGAAATTTGGCCTGATCGGCAAGCCATGCTTCAGAATCAACCGGAGAAGCTGTTTGCAGCATGGAGTCGTATCTGCCTGTGCCGATATCGAAGAGGAACCCCGCGATCGCTCCGAGATCATTGGACAGTAGAGACTGATTTTCTGCGTTGATACGAAGAATGCGCTCGCGCATGGCGAGGTATTCACTCCAGCTTCCGAGTTTTACCTTCGCACCTGCGATTGCGTTAAAGCCTTTGACGATGGCTGTGTTTGATGGCGGCGCGATGGTGGGATGAACAAAATAGAGGAGATTCGCCGCCGCCGGCCCCAAACCCTTGATCTTCTTCTGATCGAGCCGATGGATCGCCGCAAGCACGTGCTGCTCTTGTGAGCAGTTACAGCATGTGTCCAAAAATACTGCGAATGCTCGCTGGTTCTCGGCGTCTTCATAAATGTCGGGTATGCGCAGCTTCGGCTTCCAGAGGAAGGCGTGATCCGCTCCCTTAAAGATTTGGCGCTGTTCGGCGATTGATTTCACCACCGGTTCAAGCGCGGAACCCTTGTACAGATTGCCGAAAGTGCCAGCTTCGATCTCACGCACTACTTCTGCCAACCCTCGGCGTATCGCACCGAAGTTGCGGAGCCTGTCTTTCCAGAGAAACCATGTGCGATAGGTGCCGCCTGGATCTTCGCGCCACAACGTGAGGAGTGGCTTTAGGTCATTCATGCGGAAACCTTCATCTGGTAAATATATCGCCCCGTGTGCCTATTTTGTCTCTCGTCTTTATTTGTCCTCCAGGTGTATCGCCTTCATCATGCCGTCATTCTCTCCCTTGAGCAGGGCCACCCCCATCCGGAATTGAAGTTGCGTTTTCGCCAGTTGCATCGCCTCGCGGTCAAGAGAGACGTTGTTGCCATCGGGTCTCGACACCAATCCATCAATATCGACGACTTGCGGAGCGGTCTTCTGGGATTCATCGGCCTTCATTGCTTGCGAGAACTCCTGCTCGAAGTCGAAACCCTGGGTTCGATAACCGGGAGTATCGATATTAGCCATGTTCCCAGCCGTTAGCTTCATCTGGGCCGTCGCTAGGTCAAGATATCTTCCAAGTGCGTCGCTCAAATCTATCGTTCCCTGCATCGGTGCACCCTCGACCGTATACTTAGCACTTCCGTGGCCGAAAACCAGGATGCCAAATGAGTGCTCTCTAACAAGAAGAGACGGCTGGTTGTAGTGACTGCCTTTAGGCTAGACAAATCTTAGGAAACTGTAACGTCGTGCTCTAAGGGATTTGTACAACCACTCACTTCTGAATTCATCTTATTTGCACGGCTGTTTTTGGCCCAATGCTGGGTACTTTGAAGCTCATGAGGGACTGCTTCGCCTTATGTTGCTTATCCTCCAGATCGTTACCGTGTTCCTGGTAGCAGTTTCGATGAGCATGGCTCTGGCGCATGCCGTTGAATTTCCTGGCAAGCTGCGTCTCGACGAGCAAGCATACAGGTCTGTGCAGACCATCTACTACCCAGGCTTTACCTTCGGCGGCATCGGAGAGGCGTTGGCCGTCGTTGCGACGCTGATTCTTATGCTCTCGATACGCCATGATGGTGTGTCGTTCTGGTGGGCCTTCTCTGCATTCGTCGCGATCGTTGCTATGCAAGCTGTCTTCTGGTTCATCACTCAGCCAACGAACAGATATTGGCTGAAGAATCAGCCGTTGAGCGAGGCTGGAACCCGCTTTTTTGCTCTTGATCGCGCGGACAGCCCAGGTTCAACGGAAGCAATCTATCCCGACTGGAACGTCTTCGAGATAGATGGGAGTACTCGCATATCGTTCGGGCATTTCTATCCGGGATCGCATTGGTCGCGCTGGTCGTCGCCATCGCAATCTAAACATATTTCCTGTCTCTCAATGGTGGAAGATGAGATGCGAATCTAACCATCAATGCCATTTGGCACATACATTGGGTGGATTCAGCAGCAACCCTCTTGCGTTGCCCGTCCTGGTCATCGAGGGACAGCGCGTTACGCGGTGAGAGCTGTGGTTGCTGCTGAATCCGCGATAGTGTTGCCGACTCTACGATTTGGCAGCCGCTATCGAGTCCCACCGTGATTGTCGTTCCATCTACCTTTCCTTTGATGGTTACATTCTGTCCAGCCAGCTTATCGAACTGGCTCTTGTCGCCCTTCAGCGTGTACACCTTGCCGCCACTGACAAGAGCGAAGTCAGAGCCCTTCTTGACGCATTCCCGCGTGCATTCCGCGGCTGTCGCGTCTTTCATCATGTGGTGTGCGCCACACATTGCGTCGCTCACTGTTCCGGTTAGAGTTTGCGTAGCTTGCGCAAAGAGTCCCGCTGCGCCCAGCACGAACACGGCAACGGGTGCGATGAGTTTGATTTGCATGCCCACGCTGCAGAGGTGACCGCCACCAAGAGAGCAGCACCGATACCATGTATCCATTTCGTAAGAAATCCTTTCAGCAATACCAATTGTTAATAGAAGAAGCGAGCAAAATACGGAAAGACAAGTGCCACGAGAGCCAATACTGCAACTGCCGAAAAGAGGACCTTTTGCACACGGCGTGATCGTGGGGGTGAGCAGGTTCTGTCCGCTTCACAGGCCTGTGCGGGTCGAAAGATACGGAGAGCTGCCAGCCCAAGCGCAACCAACGTAAGTCCTAAAAACAGGGGACGATAGGGCTCAAGCGCAGACAGACTCCCGATCCACGCCCCACTGAAGCCCAGCAACACAAGGATGAGACGCCCCAGGCAGCAGGTGGAGGCCAGGATCGCGGCAACACCCCCGGCGGTGCAAGAAACCCAGAACCCGTCTTATGACCTGAGTTCATGCCGGTCTACTCGAAGAGGCGGCACGGCAGATGATACATCCTTTGCTTCGTCTATCACTTAGATGCGTTGATGGAATCAACCGCAATTGTCGTGCCAGATACCTTACCCTTCACAACCACATTCTCTCCGGCGAACTTGTCGAATTGTGTTTTGCCTCCCTTCAAGGTGTAGACCTTACCGCCACTGACGAGAGCATAGTCAGAGCCTTGCTTGACGCATTCCCGCGTGCATTGCGCGGCTGTCGCGCCTTTCATCATGTGGTGTGTGCCACACATTGCGTCGCTCACCGTTCCGGAGATGGTTTGCGTCGCTTGGGCTAAGAGGCTTGCAGCGCTAAGCGCGAGCGCGGCGACGGGTGCGATGAGTTTGATTTGCATGGTGCGATCTCCTAAAGACGAAGGTTGAACAACTGCGTCGTTGTTGGTTGAGGTAGAGTCTTTGTCCCGCGGAACGAGTGTTCCGTGTTTCAGCGCCCGTTCTTTCATCATGACGAAGAAGACGGGCACAAGGATCAGGACGTGAATCGCCGAGGTAATCATACCGCCGACAATGGGAGCGGCGATCGGTTTCATGACGTCGGAGCCGTACCGGATTCCCACTGAATCGGAATAAGGCTGGCTCGGACCGCGCATACCGCCATGAAGCCGTAAGCGTTGAACGGCACCTTCGATGGCCGCCGCTTCCACATCGGTCGCGTCAAGCGTTCTTAACGCATTTCAAATGCCGCATCCCATAGAGTGAGTTCTGTGCAGCGTTTTCAGGAAGTAGTCTTGAGTGGGTTCTCGTATGGGAGTTGGAACTGCTGGAGGATGCTTGAGGAGATTCGCGGTAGTAGGAATTGTCGGTATTTCGGTCATAAGAGTGTGTTGCGCCAAGGCTCAGCAGGTTCCGGACGCGCCAGCGGCTAGCACCTCGACGATGGCGAATGGCACACGGAACTTCTTTGGGCGGTGGGTTGACTTTTATAGGGAGGATTGGAAGGGTACGGCGGCGGCTGGGCCGGCGGCGCTTCGGCGGGGGCTGCCTTCGCCGTTGAGTTCGCCGCCGTTTCCCAACTCGGACTGGTCGTACGGTGGGTCGCCGACAATTGGAGAGGCAGATGGGAATGTGTATCCGCTGCAGACCGCGATCGATGGAGCGACGGGGCGAACAAAGGTCTATGGGTGGATCGAGCCGACGGTGAACGTGACGACGTCGCGCGATAGGAACTATCCGGAGACGAACGATATCTACTCGAATCGCGTAGAGCTGGGGCAGGCGGTGGTGTATGTCGAGCGACTGCCGGATTCGGTCCAGCGGGACCATGTTGACTGGGGATTTCATCTGACTGGGTTCTTTGGGACGGACTACCGGTCGACGACGAACAAGGGGTACTTCAGTAGCCAGTTGCTGGATCACGACAGGCAATATGGGTTCGACCCGGTGCTGGAGTACGCGGACGTGTACTTTCCGCATGTGGCGAAGGGCATGAATGTGCGGGTGGGGCGATTTATCTCCATCCCGGGGATCGAAGCGCAGTTGACGCCGAACAACTACATCTTCAGCCACTCACTGCTGTATGCCGTGGACCCGTTTACCGACACGGGCGTGCTGGCGACGGTCCAGGCGAACGATCGGTGGGTGGTGCAGGTCGGGGTTTCGGGTAGTCATGATGTGGCGCTATGGACCGAGGACGCCAAGCCGTCGTTCGTGGGATGTGTGAGTTATACGACGAAGAGCGTAAACGACAACTTCTACCTGTGCGCAAACGGAATCAATGACGGCAAGTATGCGTTCAACAATCTGCAGATGTATGACGGCACCTGGTATCACAAGTTCGGAAGCACCTGGCATATGGCGACGGAGATGTATGCGATGTACCAGAGAAATGTGCCAAGTGTGGCCGGTACGATTGCGCCGGAAAAAGGTACAAACGGCGCGAATTGCAGGGCGGGCATGCAGACGTGTCTGGCGCCGGAGTGGGCGATGGTGAACTACATCAACAAGCAGCTTTCGCCGCACGATTTCGCGTCGTTCCGTAGTGACTTCTTGAATGACAAGAAGGGCCAGCGGACGGCGACGAAGTACAGCGAGGCCACGCTGATGCTGAGCCACTGGGTGGGGTCTACGGTGCAGATAAGGCCGGAGATACGGTTCGATCATGCCTGGGACCGCAGGGCCTATGACAAGGGAACGCGGACGAATCAGTTTACGTTCGCGACGGATATGATCTTTCACTTCTGAGGTATCCCCCGTTCCTGCACGCCGATTTTGACCCATACATGATGCGAAGTCGTGCGCCTCGACTTTCGACGAGTGACAGGTGGCTCCATGGATGTCCTGCGGACTGTGTATGTCAGTCCGCAGGGGCTACGCAGGCTAACGCCGATCAATAACCGTCGACATCGACGATAGCCTGCAGTCCGCGTAATGCCTGCACTGTATAACACAACCACTGAATTGGATCAGCTCGTCGCCGCATTGCACGCAGAGCATTGGACATTCGCGTAAGGCATTCTTAAGCAAGCCATGGAAGTGACAGAGCACGCTTGGGTGGTTTCGATGGCGGTTCGCCGCCCATAAGCAGGCTTGTAGGAGCTTTTCGACGAGTCAAGGATGGCGACGGCATCCCGTTTCATGGTTTCCCATCCTGTAAACTCTTCGCGAGTTGCTCTTGTACAATCGCAGCTTTCTCAGTGTTTCTGGACTTTAGCTCGTAGTATTGCGCCCAGAATCGGCAGTCATCGGATGCGGAGGGATATTTAGTCTTGTAGTTCATTGACTCCGTACTGCCGCACCTACTCCCCCGCCGCCTGCCCACAGTGCCTCGGGCAGCGTCGTCCACCCCTTGGATGCCGTGCGGAACTGAGCGAACTGCTGCTGTAACTGAATGATCGAATCTGGACCCGGAGCGCTTTTGGAAGGCACAGCCAGTTGCCCCGTCAGCGACTCACTGAACCTACCAGTGGGCTCTTCCTCAAATCATGTACGCTTGCCGAAAGCTCACAGAGCAGACGCTAGGTCAAACGATCGCGTCGGGGAAAACCGAGATCTCGTCCTTGATTCGCACAGAGGCTCGGCTAAGGAGTGAGCGTGTACACCAGCAGCCTTGCCGGGTTTGCGCCTCGATGCGGCGCGGCAACCAGCAGCTTATTCCACTCAGGAACAAATAGACCGGTTCGGGCGCCTCGTGCTGTGGCAACGTGCGCAATCGAGGTAAGTTTGGTTTTGTCGGACACGTGCAGGACGTCGACATATCCCTCTCCCCCAATGACGTAAAGCCTATCGCGACTCGGGTCATAGAAAAGATCATCCGCGTTTCCTACAGTCGAAACTCTTGCGACGAATCCACCGGTATTTGTGTCGAGTATCAGCAGCTTTGCCGGCATATGGCAAACGAGCACCAATCGGTGGTGCTCTTCATCCAACGCCATGGGAAAGTTCGCATGTGCGCTGAGCATCTCCCATGTCGCGCTGACTGTTTGCTTGCCTCGATCAACAACCGCGACACTGTACCTGCGAGGAAGATTGACGAAGAGCCGCTGCCCATCGGCTGAGAGCTGGAAGGATTCAGGGTGGGCCGACAGTTTCACGTCACCTTTGGAGGCGAGGTCAAGACCCAGTGTAGCGATTGCTCCACGTCCATACCCGGCAAGAAGCAACTGTTGTTTCGCATCGAAGCGAAGATTGTCAGCGTCGTCCCCCAGCACCACTGTCTTCACGGGTTGCATTGTGCGGGCGTCGAAGCTCCGAACCGTTCCATCCGCTCCATTCGCAACATACAAAGTTTGGTTGGCTTGTACATAGAGGACTCCCTGCGGTTCCTTGAGTGCCTTGATCTCCGCTATTCTCTGCCCGTGCGGAACATCCACGACCTCGACGGAGTTGTTTCCGAGTGCCGCAATGAATACGCGTTGTCCCTCCAGGTCAACCGACAGGTGATCGATGCGACCCTCTACGTTGAGAAGCGGAATCTCTTCTTCTAGACGCAGGACTGGAGGCGTCTGGGCCAGGCTGAGGCAGGCAGGAAACACGAAACCGAGTGCAACGATCATTGCGCGTAAGGACATGCTGAGTCTCCAACAGAATTTCTCTTCCGTTCATCAAAGAACAAAGTCCACGCGAGAGCTGTATCGGCCTCGTGAATCCTAGAGGGGCTGGCGGGAACCGAGGCCGTGCCGCGCGGTGTCCGGAATGTCGTCTCCAAATAGATGACAATACAGCAGATTAGATATCTAGGGCGAACGCCGGCATTCCACTTAAGGGGATGTCCACCGATGGACTGGTACTGGGCGAACAACGGCAGATATACTCCACTGATGCGTGTATCACACTGACCGAACTTGTCATTAATAGAAGTGTTAAGTACTTGTTTCTTATTTCCTCCGTGTGTGATGTGAGCTTGCTTAACATGGGTGTTTCTCCTTTCAATCCTGAAATTGAATCGTCTTCCAATCGCCATGAATAATCTCAGTGCGAATCTGTTCCGGTGACTTGCCCTTTCGATGTTCTTGCATTGCAAACAGCGCCTCTTTTACGCAAATGTCACAGTCGGACCCGTGCTGACTGGCAAAGCAGTCCAACAAACTACGATGGCCTCTGCTGCGATCGCAGTGACAATAACAAGGCTGCTGGGCCAGGATTTCGGGAATCTCTTTGGCTGACTGGTAGGCCGCTGCAACATCGCGGTTTGAAAACTTCGCAGGGTCAAGTGTCTGAGGTAGCGGCTTCGCCAGATCGAGGGTTGCAAAGTGGTGTGGGATGGATTCGGCTTGTGCCCGAGTTGTTGGGCGGTGAAACGCAATGAAGAACCCGATTCCATTTAGCACAACGATTAGAACGGCTATAAATAGCAGGAATTTCCAATTCGATGCTCTCACTGTCTGCTTAATGCGCTTCATAATATCCTCACAGTTTCGCCTTCCAGATTTCAATATCCTTTGCTTATGGTTGCAAGGTTCCTCATCTAACCAGAACCCCTTCAGATTTTCGTGTCACAGGAGTATTTGTCCGCCAATACGTCCCGGCTCGTCCGGTACCGACGTCGCCAGAGAATCACCGATTCTTCAAGACAATGGCTGCTAGTCGCTCATCGCGGATGAGCAAGCAACCATTCATTATTGAATCCCTAACTGGAGAGCAATGCCCCGTTGTTCGTTATGCCACTTATCGACGTCTCCCTTTATTTTCTTTGCGATATTGAAAGAGGATCTGCTGGTCGGAGATGCTGTTCTATTCTCCAATCGATCCAATCCGTCTTCGACATTGCGGCGAAGCGTCTGCATTGCACGCAGGTGTGCGTCGACCGCCGCTTTCTGCGGTTCTGTCAAACTTTCAAGAAACTGCCGTTGTGTGTCGAACAGTGCTGCCGCCGACTTCCGCACCTCTGGCATCTCGATCGATGGCTCCGGGTTCGCACTCACAACGTAAGTCAAGATTCTCGTCAGATCATAGAAATGTATGGAAGCGGCCGCTGAATCCTTAAACAAAGAACTCTGTTCTGCTGTCGCTTGAATCATGCTGCCGCCGGTGCTTGCTCCGCCAAAACCACTACTCTGTAATCCCCAGCGGCTGGGTTGAGCAAACGCGCTTGTATTGGGCGTAGCGCCAAGCGCCTTCTCCTCGTGGAAGGTGGCCAATACAGCGGCTCGTTCCGCCAGTTCGCTAAAGTGCGTAGCCCAGTCCTTACAATGTCTTTGCATTGGAACTGCCAGTTTCCCGTCGTACGGCAGCGGGTTCTTTCGATACATCTCAGCCATTTCTTCGTGATATCGAACTTTCTGCTCGAATTTGCGTGCTTCCTCTCGGTAATACGCCGATAAGCTGAGATGCTCTTGTGGAGTGTTAGCAGTAGCTTCAAGTGCTCTGGCTTGTTTCGTCGTGAGGACCACGGAAATGTTGGGCGCCTGTTCTGCCAGACCAACCGAACTGCCGAGAAAAAGCAGTAGAGACAACGCCAGGAAGTTATTGTTGATCGACATGATGTTTTCTCCTTCCAACTCCGCTTCAACTACAGGGAGGCGGAGTGTCCCGCGCCCCTGTAAATACTGACTCCGTCTGCCCTTCATCCCGATGCAGCTCACGGCAGAAGAGTTCACAACTACTGTTTGGCTGCCGCAATTGACTCGACGGTCACAGTAGAGCCGGCCACCGTGCCTTTTACGGTGACATTCTGTCCGGCGAATTTGTCGAGCTGCACTTTATCTCCCTTCAAGGTGTAGATCTTCCCTTTGCTGACAAGCGCAAAATCAGAACCTTGCTTGACGCATTCGCGTGTGCATTGTGCTGGAGTTGCGTCCTTCATCATGTGGTGGGCGCCGCACATGGCGTCGGTCACTGTTCCGGTAACCGTCTGTGCTGCTTGGGCAAAGAGGGTTGCAGCAGCTAGGGTAAGGGTGGCGATGGTTGTGACGAATTTGATTTGCATGGTGAGATCTCCTTAAGCGGAAGGTTGAACGGCTGGACCGTTGCTGGTTGAGGTGGAATCATTGTTGCGAGGAGCAAGAGTTCCTCTCTTCAGTGCCCGCTCTTTCATCATGACGAAGAAGACCGGGACCAGAATCAGGACGTGAATGGTTGACGTAATCATGCCGCCGACGATGGGAGCCGCTATTGGCTTCATGACATCCGATCCGATGCCGGACTCCCAGAGAATGGGAACTAGGCTGGCAAGAACAGCGCAGACTGTCATGAGCTTTGGCCTTAAGCGCTGAACGGCGCCATCAATTGCCGCTTCTTCCACGTCGGCATTCGTTAAGAGCCTTCCGCTTTGCAGCTTATGTTCGAGCGCTTCATGGAGATAGACCACCATGACGACGCCGGTCTCCACTGCAATTCCGAAAAGTGCGATATAGCCGACGGCGACCGCAACGCTGAAGTTGTATTTGAGCAGCCATTGCAGCAACAATCCTCCGCTCATCGCATAGATGGTGGGAAAGATAAGGACGAGAGCTTCTGCGACCGAGTGAAAGACCAGGTAAAGCAATAGAAAAATCACAAAGAAGACGACAGGAAGGATCAGTTGCAAGCGCTGCTTTGCGCGTAGTTCAAGCTCATATTCTCCAGACCATTGAAAGGTGTAACTTGCCGGTAGCGTCAGCTTGTCATGAAGGAGCTTGTTTGCTTTTCGAACGAAGCCTCCATAGTCCGTATTTTTGAGATCGATGTAGATGTATCCCGTTAGCGCGCCATCTTCGTCTCGAATCATGGCAGGGCCATGCGAGAAGGAGATGCGGGCGACTTGCCCCAGCGGGATCTGCGCCCCGGATGGCGTGCCAATCAGAACTCCACGCATCTTCTCGACGTTGTCGCGAAAATCTCTCTGGTAGCGGACGTTGATGGGATAGCGCTCGCGGCCCTCGATATTTTCAGCAATGTTTTTTCCTCCGATGCCAGAGTCGACCGCCGTCTGAACATCCGCAATGGTGAGACCGTAGCGCGCGGCCTCTGTTCGGTTAACATCCACATTCACATAAAAGCCTTGTGCAACCTTCTCGGCGAAGATCGAACGCATCTCTGGCAGTCCGGAAAGAGCATTTTGGATTTGCGAAGCAAGTTGTTGAATGCCATCGACATTCGGCCCCTGTACCTTCATGCCCAGTGGCGTCTTGATGCCGGTCAACTCCATATCCAGGCGATTCTCTACTGGCATCGTCCAGGTATTCGAGAGGCCGGGAAACTGGAGCTTCTCGTCCATTTGCTGAATGAGTTTTTCGTAAGTCATCCCAGCGGGCCACTGCTCGCGCGGCTTAAGCATCACCGTCGTGTCGTACATATCGAGCGGTGCGTTGTCGGTGGCGCTGTCCGAGCGGCCAACTGCACCGAAGACACTGGCAACTTCGGGAAAGCTGTGAAGAATACGATCTTGCTGCTGCAGGAGCACCTTAGCCTGCTCGATGGAGATGCCGGGAAGAGCCGTAGGCATATATAAAGTAGAGCCTTCAAAAAGCGGTGGCATGAACTGGCTGCCCAAACGCGATGCGAGCGGAAACGTGACCACCAGAAAAATCAGATTGACTGCAATCGTTAGCCAGCGGTGACGTAGGCAAAACCGCAGAACAGGTAGGTAGATCGCCTGAGTAATGCGTGAGATTGGATTTGCACGTTCCGGTCGCAGGCGGCCTCGAATCAGCATCACCATTAGGACCGGCACTAGCGTGATGGCGAGGATCGAGGAAGAACCGACTGCCAGCGTCTTGGTCCACGCCAGCGGACGGAACATGCGTCCTTCCTGCGCTTCGAGCAGGAAGACTGGCAGGAAAGATACGACGATGATCAACAGTGAAAAGAAGAGAGCCGGACCTACCTGCTTGGCTGCATTGATGAGAATCTTCCGGCGTTCTGGTTCTAATACTGGATTGGAGTCGTGCTCTTGTCGATCGGACAAGTGGCGGTAGCCGTTTTCGACCATCACAATGGATGCATCGACTAGCACTCCAATCGCCAATGCGATCCCGCCCAGGGACATGATGTTCGAGGTCACCCCCAGCCAGTACATCGGGATGAAAGCAACCAGTACGGCGATCGGCAATGCAAGGATTGCGATGAGCGCGGAACGGAAGTGGAAGAGGAAAACAATGATGACGAGACTGACGATAATGGCTTCTTCCAGCAAATCGCGTTGTAGCGTTTTGATGGATGCATCGATCAAATCAGAACGATCGTATCCCGTCATGATTTGGACGCCGGGCGGAAGCGAGGGTGCAATCTCGCGGAGCTTTTGTTTGACCCCGTTGATCACATTCAGCGCATTCATGCCCTGGCGCATGACGATGATTCCGCCGACCGTTTCTCCCTCGCCATTCCACTCTGCGACCCCTTCGCGGATATCCGGGCCGAAGCTCACTGTTCCCAGATCGCGCAGCAGTACCGGTGTTCCGTTCTTGCTGCCGACTGCAACTGTTGCAAGATCATCGAGTGAACGCAGATAGCCGAGACCGCGGATCATGTACTCCGCGCCGCTAAGGTTCAGCACGCGTCCGCCAACTTCATTGGTGCTCATCTTTACCTTGTCTATGACGGTAGAGAGCGGAATGCCGTAGGCGAGCAGCTTGTTGGGATCGAGTTGTACCTGATACTGCCGAACGAAGCCGCCTATGCTGGCAACTTCGGCAACCCCCGGCACAGTCTCCAGCGCATAGCGCAGATGCCAGTCCTGGAAGCTGCGCAGATCGGCAAGGCTGTGCTTGCCACTCTTGTCCACAATCGCATATTCGTAGACCCAACCGGCTCCCGTAGCATCGGGTCCAATGGACGGGTGCACATTCTCCGGCAGGCGTCCACTGATCTGTTGCAGATACTCGATGACACGCGAGCGCGCCCAGTAAAGATCAGTCCCGTCCTCGAACACGACGTAGACATACGAATCGCCAAGCATCGTCTGCGCGCGCACGGCTTTCACATGAGGTGCGGCCAGAAGGCTGGTGACGATCGGATAGGTTACCTGGTCCTCGATCACATCAGGGGGTTCGCCGGCCCAGCCTGTGTGAACAATCACCTGCACATCGGAGATGTCGGGCAATGCGTCCAGCGGCACATGCTGTAGAGACCAGATGCCGGCAAGCGTGAGCAGCAGCACGGTAGTGAAGACGAGGAATCGATTGCGCGCGCAGACTTCGATCACTTTGGAGAGCATCACATTCCTCCTGTCGCGTTTACGCGCAGTTGTTTTGTGGCGATCACTTGTCCGTTCTTTTGAACAGAGATGGTCACCTGCCAGGTGCCGCCGGAGCCGAGCGCCCCCGTTCCTTCATAGAGGCCATTCCCTTTGTCACTCAACTTCGCAGTCGTGTTCATCGCGGCCATGCTCATCGCTGGCATTGCAGCCATGTAAAACGTCACCGTCACATCCGCGCCGGTAATGACACCTCCATCAGCGCCTGCGAGTTTCACGCGAAAAGTGTTGTTACCTTTCTGCGGTGGATTCGGATCTGTCGTGAAGTCAATCGTTGCCTGTGCAGCCTGTTGTTTGTTACCTGGTGCTGCAACCCCGCCCGAACCGGGAGGCGGTGGCACAAAGGAGCCTGCCGCGGCTTGCAACTGGCTCTCCGAGTCGATCAGGAAGTTAGCTGAGGTAACGATGGATTGGTGAGCTTCCAGTCCTTTGAGAACGATGAAGTCATCGCCAACGCGGGGACCGACAGTGATCTCCCTCGGCTCCAAACTGCCGTTGCCGTGATTGAGAAAGACTAGCTGCCGCGTACCGGACTGAAAGACTGCGGAAGCAGGCACGACAAGCTGGCGTCCGAGACTGGTCTTCAGATCTATATTTACGAACATGCCCGGCTTCAGCTTGAGTCCCGGATTCGCAATCGCCAGCCGTACACGAACGGTGCGGGTTGCCATGTCCACTTGCGGCAGGATTTCTTCGATCTGGCCGGAGAATGTACGGCCTGGATAGGAATCGACGGTAATCTGCGCTGCATCGCCGGGCTTTATGCGACCAACATCGTTCTGGAAAATCTGCGCATAAACCCACACGCGAGACAGATCGGCAACGGTGTAGAGTTTGGTCGAAGGCTCGGCATACATATTGGGCAGGGCATTTCGCTCGGTAATGTATCCCTCAACCGGCGAGTTGATGGTGAGGTCGGTAAGCGGTTTGCCGGTTTCCTTGAGCTTTGCAATCTCACTCTGAGGAACTTCCCATTGCTCCAGGCGTTGTTCTGCTGCGGCTGACAACGACTCGGCTCCAGAGGCAACTCCGTCCACAGTGCTGGTACTTAATGCCTTCTGATTTTGCCGTACCAACAGATACTCCTGCTGGGTTGCTACAAGGTCCGGGCTGTAGATGGTGAAGAGCGGCTCTCCCTTGCGCACGTATTGATAGGTGGCGTTGGCAAACACTTTGCGGATGTAGCCTGGAAAGCGCACCTGCACATAGGAGAGAAGACGCTCATTGATGTCCACCGTGCCGGTCGCACGTATGTCGTCGCTCAGTCGCTTGTACTCGGCGGTACCCGTCTTGACGCCGATGCTTTGCATCCGTTCCGGCGTGAGTTCGACGGGAACAAGCGGAGTTTCCATCTTCGTTTCCGGCATGGATGGCGCTGGTTCGTTCGCCCCGGCAGGGGGACCGGAGGCTACAGGCTGCATATCCCCTGACATCGGCATCTTCATTGCCGTTGGCTGCTTGATTGCATGAGAGCGGTAAGCCCATGTCCCTGCGATAGCTGCCAGGACAATGATCCAAACGAGTGAGGTCCTCAAGACATATTTGTTCATCGCAGTGTCGCTCCTGTCAGAGATTCGAGGTGGGCCAAAGCAGCTTCGTGATCAACGAGAGTCTGCACGTATTCGAGCTTCAAGGTGAGAGTGTCGGTGAAATAGGAAAGGACATGAATAAACTGCTCACGGTTGGACGCATAGGCGTTCAATGTTGCCCGGTACGCAGCATCGGATTGCGGGATGAGACCTTCCCGGTATTCCTTCAATAGCTCTTCATCGCTCGCCGCTTTTACATACCCCTCCTGCACCTCTGCGAGTTGCTGTTGCAGATGTGCATTGAGGGTCTGTTGTGATTCGGAACGCTTCTCCGTGGCCTCTGCGATCTCCGCATTCACCCGCGTTTTGCGAGGAAAGCGCACGTCGAAGGTGAACATGTAATAGTCCCGATACTTACGGTCGGTGTTCTGGTAGATATAGCCAACTTCAAAATCCGGCTTCCCCTCACGCTTCGCAGACGCCAACTGCGCGTCCTGCTTCCGAATGGAACTCGCGTCGACCTGGATCTGAGGGTTGTTCTGCCGGACCACCGCAAGAAGCTCATCGGATGTGCGTTGGAGTGCAGTTTCGATCAGGTCTTCCGTAACAATGTCCGGCGACCCCTGGTCCCGACTGAGCAGACCTTTGAGATGTGCCTGCACCTGCCCCATCTGCTGATGATGCATCGTGATCTCTTTCACTATTTTGGTTCGGTTCACCTGTGCCTGTAGGACATCCTGCTGCATCCCCTGACCGACCTGATAGTGGGCCGTGGCATCCTGAATGAGCTGGTCAAGAACGGACTCGTTTTGCCGCAGAATGCCAAGTGTCTGTTGCAGATAGGCCAATTGGAGATAGTCAGCCTTTACCGCGTCGGTAATGTTGGTTTTCGTGACTTCAACCTCAGCTTGCTTCGTGTCGGCGTCGCGCTCGGCTACCGTCCCGCGCGCCCGCAACTTTCCTGGATAGGGCAATTCCTGCGATGCTCCGACGCCGATGTAGGCAAAGTCGCTGTTGGTATAGCCAGCAAACGGCTTTGGACTGCCCACACTTAACTGCTGGTAGGTAAATTTCGGGTCCGGCAATGCAGTCACCTGAGGTGCCATTTGCCGGGCTGCTCGTGCGCCGTGATCGGCCGCGGAGATTTGTGGGTTGTTTGCCCCAGCCTCAGCTAAAAGCTGGGACAAGGGCGTGGGCGTGCTCGCCGCCGGTGTCTGCCCGAAGGCAGAAAATGCGGTGGCCAGCACGAGCGTGGCGGTCAACAAAGAGACCACGTTCATACGGAAGCTCCAATCTCAAATGCAGTTCAAAGCATTCGCCGAAACACGCAGAGAAGCGTGTGCGCTCGGCAAAAGTAGAGTGCGAGAGAGGAACGAACTAGATTCTTAGGATGGAAACCGTGGCGGGAGGAGACTTCGGAGGAGAGTAGTCAGCATGTTCAACCCGTCCTGCGACAACGGAGCGCGGATTCAGCAGTTCATAGGCAGTCAGCCAGATCGCCGTTACTGCGACTGGGTGGAGCGCCACTGTCTTTGTATCCAGGGCATTGTCGTGAACGCTCGGCGGAGTCTTCTGGCAGCAACCATGCGACGCCGGCATCCCCATCTGCCCGCATTGGTTCTTCATCATGCGGCAACAGGCGCGCTCTTGAGTGCTCATCTGCGCATTAGGAACCATGCAGGCCATTGCCGGGGCCAGGCATGACACCAGCAGCAAGACCAGCACACCGAATTGGCGGAGAGCACGCATTCTTGTAATTAGACTACTCTCCCTGACGAACGGAGCAAACAGCGATTCAATGAGTATGCATGGAACGGTGCTGCTCATCTTGCGATCTGGGAAGGGAAGCCAACTGCTGCAGTCGATTTCATGATGGCATCCGGTGTTGTCTTCGCATCGTCGAAAGACACAATAAGTTCTTTCTTCTCATAACGAACCGTGACACTCGCAACGCCTTGTTCCTTCATTAATGCCTTCTTGATGGTGACGGGGCAGGTTGGGCAGGTCATCCCCGGTACGGCCAGGGTCACGGACTTGGGTGCGGCCCAGAGTGGGGAAGAGAGGGCAAATAGAACAGTGGCGATCGCGCCATCCAGCAGTTTCATAGAAGTCCTTTCAAAGGCAAGAGATTAGTAGAAGAAGGGTGCAAAGTATGGAAAAGCGAATGCTACGACAGCTAACAGCGCGACTACTGAAAAGATGAATTTCTGGGTGCGGCGTGTGCGTGGTGTGGAGCAGGTACCGTCTATGTCGCAATCCTTCGCTCGCCAAAAGATGCGGAAACCCGCCAGCAGTAGGGCAATCAAGGTAAACCCCAGGAACAACGGGCGGTAGGGTTCCAAGGCCGATAGGCTTCCGATCCATGCACCACTGAAACCCATCATTACGAGAATGAGTGGCCCCAGGCAGCAGGAAGATGCGAGGACAGCGGCAACGCCGCCTACCGCAAGAAACCCCGAACTATTTGTTGGTTTTGAGTTCACGCGCTTCTTCTTTCACGCGCTGCCTGTTGAATGAGGCCGACGGGAGGCAGGCCGGACCGCCTTCCCTCGTCATCGGAATACGTGCGGCAACCAAATCCGAATGTTTTTATCTCCCGGGCACCTGGCTCCACGTCAATCCCATCGATACGAATACTTGGCGAGCCCAGAAAGCCGAACTTCTGCGCCATGTCTGGATCGGTTATCTCCACTTCGTTCACAAGTATTAGGAGACCTTCGCTCCGCAGTGCCTTCCGGACCTGTTCAACTGCGGGCTCGTGGTTGGGACATCCTTTGAAATACAGAACTTCGACCTTCACTTTGATCCTCTCTCTCGGCCCGATTCCAACTCCTGGAGAATGGGGCATTGGGCACTGCAAGACCTCTTGAGGGCTGTGCTGCATTGCTCCTGAGCCTTTGCCAGCCGCTTCTCAATTCGTCGGAGCCCAGCAATTTTCTCTTTCACTTGTCTGACCTTGTCTGCAATCAGATCCCGCACGTGAGAACATCCGTCCGGTTCGCCGTCCTCGATCAGTAGCAACTCACGGATTTCCTGGAGAGAAAAACCGAGACTCTGCGCCCGACCGATGAGTTGCAACCTGTCTACGGTGCTTTCGTCGTAGACCCTATACCCTGCGTTGGTGCGCAGAGCCAGAGGTATCAGGCTCTGCTTCTCGTAGAAGCGAATGGTGTCAACACTCAGTCCTGTGCTCTGGGCGACCCTTCCGATTTGCATCGACTACACCCTCATCATCAGCATAAAGTCTGGAGTTTACTCCAGAGTCAAGCGAGAGATGTATTCTGACTGAATCGCTAGGCTTGAAGAGCGCCGCCATGGAGGGCTTGCTCGCTAGAAAGTCGATTCTCGATAGAGTACGGGGCCTAGGAACATGACCAACGTGGCCGGTATTGAGGTGCCATCTACCTCGCCTATATTTCTGACGATCGTTGCGGTCCATGTCCTGCTAGGCCTCGCGTGCGTCATCACCGGCGCCGTTGCGATGTTGAGCCCAAAACGCCAGGGTCGCCATCCGAAGTTCGGCACGATCTATTTTTGGTGCCTGTTGGCAGTCGTTGTTTCGGCGAGCGGATTGTCCGCAGTCCATTGGACTCGGGACTATCCCTTATTCATCCTTGGGACCCTGTCCTTCGCGGCGGCCCTGGCTGGGCGTACTGCTAGGCGCAAGCACTGGCCCGGATGGGTCCGACTGCACATCATCGCAATGGGTGTGTCGTACATCCTGTTGCTGACGGCCTTCTACGTGGACAACGGAAGGAGTTTGCCCCTCTGGAAGGAGCTTCCGCCCATCGCTTACTGGATTCTCCCTGGCGCGATCGGGGGGCCCATCATCGGTCGCGCCCTGTTGCGCGTCCGATGATGAACTCTAGTCCTCAAAAACAACATCGCAAAGATCCGAAAAGGGCCACGTCGTAATCGTGAGGCAGTCACATATTGGGGTGACCAGCGCTGTCGCGAAACAGAATAAACCCCACAAAAAGGACGTACGCAGCAAGTAAAACGAAGCCATCAACGCGTCCCAACTGTTTCTTCGGAGCTGCGAGAAGGATGACCAAACCTAGTGCTCTCTGAGCATGAGTAACAGCGGAACTTGCGGTTTCGTGGCCTCAATGCAGCGCGAGAGGGCGGACCAACGCCGCCGCTCCCGTGGCCACTGTCACGTTATAGGCGAACGGACCAACCACCCCAGCGATTGCGGCTTCCGACGCTCCATGTCTTGCTGCAGACCATGCCAGCACCACGAGTTCGAAACCCGTAGCAAATCCTACCAGTGTCAGTCCTAGGACCGTCTGTGTGGCTTCGGCGTGAGTGATGCGCTGCACCGCTTCGACGAGTATGAGCGCGCCTAGTCGATCGACAGAAGCTCGCTTATCCATTAGTAATCTCGACAAACCTAAATGCCAAAACAAGCCCGTCGGGTGGGAGGGCATAGCTTGCTCCTGTCTGGCAGGAGCAACGCCCGGGGCGGGAAGGACGGGCGCAAAAAGGAGCCTGCTGGTTAGCAGGCTCCTCAAGCAAGGTCGAAGGCTAGGCAGCCTTCGCCTTCTTCACGGCTTTGGGTTGGGACTTCGCAACGGTTTTCTTCGCGGTCTGCGTCTTCTCTTTGGCGGCGAACTCCTGCTTGACCTTGAGAGCGATGGCGTCGGTATCCACCTTATACACAACGGCGGCGTCATGAAGCACCTGCGAGGGATTATGACGGGTCGCCATGTAGAGGATAGTGGTTTCCACCAACACTTTGCCCAGCACGCTCTCCTCGGCACGACGCAGGTAAGCGGCAAACAGCTTCCCGAGCGAGTCATTGTCTTTGGCCTTCCTGATGCCGTACTGCTTGGCAACGATGGCAAGACGGTTTTCGTCGAGCAAGGATGCCAAGCGATCCGTAACGAAGAGCAGGTCGCGTTTCATAAGCCGCACCGGGACGGCTGCGGCAATGGCGGCGAGAGTGCGGATGCCTATTGTGTTGGCTATCGCGATCTCCCGGCGTTGCCGCTCCTCTTGCGCCTTTGCCTTCGGGTCGTCCGCTACCTTCTGGGAACGTGACTTGGGGTGATGCACCGGGCAGGTTGGCTCGGTGCAGACCTTACGCAGTTCGCCTTTGTCGATGCCTTCGGAGACAATAGCCTCGGTAGCGTATTTGCAGGTCTTGAACTCCGGTCGTGCGGCCTGTTGTATGTTCGCTGGCTTGTCGGCGCGGATTTCGGTGTACTTGTTGCGCGGCAACGTGGCGCTGCCTTCCTTCTGCTGCCCGTAGGCTGTGCTGATTTGCACGAGCTTGGGTTTCGCCGCGATGCTCTTGGCAACGTGCGCGTCTACCTTGGACTGATAACAGCTAGGCGAAGTGCAGGCATCCAATTTGCCAAGATCGGAGAACAGGAGCTTGTTGTGCCCTGTCCGCTTGGGGCATTTGGTGCAACTGCCCGCCGCTGGCACAAGCTGCGCGTCCCGCTTGTCGAACGGTGCCAGTTTCAGAACGAGGAGAATGTTCGACTCAATCCAGAATTGCAAGCTGCGGACGGGGAGAAGGATACGTTTTGCCTTCTGCCCGCCCGCGCTCCAATCCTCTTTGAAGCAAGCGGCAAGCGCCTGTTCCTGCTGGTCGGGCTGGAGCTTCGCCAGTAAGAGCGCATGGCCGACGCCGATCTCTTCCCGGTAAAATGCATCCACGACGTTCTGCGTCAGCTCGGTCAGTTTGAGACGAGAGGCCACATACACCGGACTCTTACCTGTCTTCGCGCTGATCTGCTCAATGCTGTACTTCGGCTCTTCCAAGTCCAGCAACGCGCGGAACCCGCTGGCTTCTTCCATAGGGTGAACGTCGGAACGTTGAAGGTTTTCAATGAGCTGGGCCTCGATCATTTCTGCGTCGGTCATATTCTTGATGCGAACGGGCACGGTGTCTACCTCGGCAATATGCGCCGCCCGATAGCGCCGCGCCCCAAAGACGATCTCGAAGCCTTGCTCGGTGAGGGGACGAACCAACAGCGGCGACAGCACCCCATGCACCTGAATGGTCTTGGCCAGTTCATGGAGGGCGTTGTGCTCGAAGCTGCGGCGCGGGTTGGTCTTGGATTCGGTGAGCAACGCGAGTGGCACGTTGCGGTACTCAGTGGCGTTGATAACGGTGGTGTTCATGATGACAAGCTCCTTTCGAGCGGTTGCACTGCATGTGGTTTTGGAGCGAACGCGCTGCCCTGTGTCCGCTCCGCGGCGGAAAGGGTTTAGGCGCGTGGCATCTGCTGCCGCTCGAAGGCTTCAAGGAAGCCCTGCAAGCGCAGGTTGTTGTCCCACGTCCGGGCAAAGCGGACGTGTTGCTCGTGCAAGGTGACAAGATGGACATAGTGGCCGCGCACAATGTTGCGGCTCCACTGCTCGACGGCGACGTAGTCGTTGCGCCAGTACCACGGGTCAAGGTGCGGGCCTCCCGCCATGCCAAGCTCGAAGCACATCTCCGGGTCGCGCATGAGGTCGCCGTTCTGTTCGCCGTAGTGACAAACGGAGATGGCTGGCAGTCCCATCGGGCCGGACTCGTCCATCGCCTCGATGACCAACTCCATATAAGGTGGGTTGTCGATCTTGAGATACAGGCCGGGGTGCCAACCTCCGGTCTTCTTGAGGATGTCGAGGATGGTTTGCATTACGCCACCTTCGCCAGTTCTGCATCGGGCATCGTCTCTGCGGCTGCGGACGATTCCAACGCGGCAAGAATGACAGCGGAGGTCTGCTGGATGACTTCCAGCGACTCCGCCAGCAAGGATGCGTTGCCGTGGTACAGGTGGATGTAGTCTGCGGAAGCCGAACCTGCTTCCAGCCCTACAGCTTTGCCCACAACGAAGGCGATAGCTTCGGCCTCCGTCTCCCGTACCGTCTTGGTGGTCGTCGTGCGGCGGGTGGAGTGCATCAGGAGTTCGTGTGCCAACTCATGCACCAGCGTGGCGAAGGTTTCGGCCTTCGACTGTCCGGGCAGGATGGCGATGCGTCCGCCATAGCTCAGACCAAGCGCGGGCGCGATCTTATCGGTAAAGACAAGCTCGATGCCCTGCCTTTCAATGAATGCGAGAAGACGGTCGTAGTTCTCGCCCGCATCGCCCTGAACGTGTTCCGTCTGGGGAAGGTCGGGGCCATCTGTTTGCTCCAAGTCAAAGACATAGGCATTCCTGAATCCAACAAGGACGCGGGTATTCTGCTTGGTGATGTCCTTCTCTGCCTCTTCATCGCTCTTGCGCTTGATGCCGATGATGGGAGCCAGAATGCGGATGCCCTTCTCACCCTTCTTCACGCGGCGGCCAAGCTGGTTCCACGCGTACATGCCTGCCACGCGCGTTGCTCCGGGGCGTTGTCTGGCGATTTCGAGGACGTTCCCAAAGGAATACGAACGAAAGCGGCTCATCGCATTCAGGTATGCGGTGAGTGCATCCGAGTGTCCGGCCTCGAGCTGCTCGATGAGGCTTTTGACGTTAGCGGCGATGATCTCTTTCGCCGTCTGCCGTTGCTGCGGTTGTTTGGGGTTCTGAGTGGAAGGGTTGACGGTGGGGGTGGTGGCTACGCTGTTCATGGGTGCTTTCTCCTTGGCTTTGGCCGTTGCTTTTCATGCCATGCGTGGCATGTACCTACATGCCGAACGCCTCCTGGCGAAGGCGGGGCGGCAAGGCGCAAGGGAGGGGTATCGCCCACCCGAAGGGCGAGCGCAGCGAGTGATTTTTACTCAGGAAAAATTATGGGGAGACCCTTGCGCCGCGCCAGGGCAGCGCCCTCAGCGAGGCTTGGTTTCCTTATTCGTGTGCGTCAAGCACGCCATATTTCAGGGGCGGCGTTGCGGGCAGGACACAGGCCCGCTAGAGGTGGGAGCGGAAGCCGCAAAGCGGCTGTAGCGGGGAGGAGCCCTCCTCCCTACTATCAAAGGTTTATGCTTTCCAGATCTTTCGATGGGCTCAAAGATGCGGATCAACTTACGCGAACACCCTTCCTCACTCGGCTCAACGAAGAGGCCATCGCGAGTCGTGACGAGGTCGCTGGTTGTACCGCCAAAACATTCAATGCAGGGTGGGGTTTGCGATGATGTCGCCATCTGCGACGTCGTTTTTGTTGCGGATTCTGCGAGGTAAGGGCAAACTGGCTAGAAAGGCAAGTGGCGAAAACTATTTGATACAGGCTTAGGCTGACTATCGAGGTTGTGGCTCGCGGGTGACTTGTTCGATCAACACAACAGTCACTTGTGATGTCCACTTAACGGCATGTGACACTCGGCTCCTGACTTCTGCGATATCGCAGCTCCGATGTTGAGTTTTTATAGGAGAAGCCCTTCGCTGTGTATCGACCCGTTCCCCGTAACGAGATTTCTGACGCAGTCGCGCACCTCCGTGACCTGCATCGGCAACTCAGGCCGTCGAACGACCGCGAGCGCTATGCCTTCGAACGGCGCGAACTCGTAACAAAGAACCTACTCTCAAACTTGCATCGCACGGGAGACCATCCCACGCTGAGTATGCTGCTTGAGATCGCGGATATGTTCTCGTTGACGATCGAAGGCGCGCATCGGCTGTTTGGATATGATCTGGACGGGATTCGAGAATACGACCGCCGATTGAATGGTGGACGAACCCATATCGTCGAATCGTATGCCTTCGAGCGCGATCTTCTGGTGGATCTGCCTTTGGAACTGGCTTCTTCCAAAGCGTTCGCATCGGATGGCACGCTTCGGGAGCTGGTACGGAGCTGGCAGCGCGACGTTCCCATGCGCGCGTTGAAAGGCCCGGCTTGGCGCCGTCCAGGGGCTTTTTATGTGCATGTCGGCACGGAGGACAGCCTGGGGTCGAGCCTACCTCCGGGGGCGCTGGCTCTTGTCGAGCCGGTTGAGGAGGAGGAAACACGTCAACCCAATCCTCGATCCATCTATCTGCTTCAATTCGGGAACGGATATCGATGCAGTCGATGCGTGGTCACACGAGGCAGGCTGCAGCTCTTGAATTCGGAGCGAACCTATTCCGGTCCGCAGGAGTTCGCTTATCCAAAGTCGGTACGGATTGCTGGCCGCATCGGTATGTTTGCTGTCCCGTTGCCGCTGCCTGAGTATTCCCAACTGTCGCTGGCCCAATACGAGGGCGGAGCCGAACTTGTTCTTCCCTGGGAGCATCGCACGCGGGACCGGTTGCTCGCCACCAAGCACAAGAGGTTCCGTCGATCGCCGGATGAGGAACAGTATGTCCGAAAGTTCCTTCACGAGGAATTGAACTCACAATTCAGCGAACGGACGTGGCGACGCTATCGTAGTCCCGGCCCATTCGAGCCGCATGTCCCCGCGCTGCTCCATCTGACGTTGATGCACTACGCGCGTTACACAGACTCCCTTCAGGCTGGCGGATACATGATTCGGGACACGAGTCGATTCTCGCTCGAAACTATGCTCACGGCGAAGCGCTATGTCGAGTTACTGACCTCGCGCCAAGCGGCGAGCAGTCCCACGCCGAGAGAGGTGTGGGAGACGAGGCGGAGTGAATTCGTGGAGTGGCCGCCGTTGCTGGCGGTGAAGTTTCCCCAACTGCGTCTTTGGGATGACCGCGTGGTTCGACTGGCGCAGGGGAGTCCGATCAGGGGTTTGCATCCGCAAATCGCACCTGGCTCATGGCTGCTTCTGGAGAAGCTGCCGGCGATTCCTGACACACGGAGTGATGGGAGCAAGAAGGGGTGGTCGCGACCAATCTACGTATTCCGCAGAGGGGTGGAGATTCTCTGTGGTTACCTCGAACGCGATGGAAACCGTTTCGCGTTGTTGCCCAACAACCACGAGGGAAATGAGAAGGTGACGTTCTACCCGGACGAGCTTCGCGACGTAAGCCGAGTATGCGGTGTCGCGGTACCCGTTTAGGTATCGCAAAACGCTTGACGTGACGACGCCGTAAGTTTGGCCAAAACAGGCTGTCTCTCTGCACAGAGAGTGTGGCACTTAATGCGTGTAAGTCCCCTTCACTCATGAACCGAAGTAAGTTTGGCCAAACAAGCAGTTTCGGCTTGCCAAGCGAAGCCACAGGGGTAAGCTCGTCTCCATCGCTGCTGTCGATACAGCGCTCCAATCGTGAGGTGTGTTCATGGTGAACGATAACTCCCATCTTCGGATCATTGTGAACCAGGATGGGGCGGCGGTGTTGGATACGAAGCTGGGCTCCATTGCTACGCTCAACTCGACTGGAGCCTACGTATGGCAAGGACTGGAGCGTGGAGAGAGCCTGGAGACCATTGTTGCCAATCTGTCTCGTGAGACCGGGGAGCAACCCGAAGTCGTGGAACGCGATGTGAGGGACTTTGTCGAGACGTTGCGAACGCAGCAGTTGTTGTCCCATTGACGACACAGAGGAGCCCTATGGCAGCAGCAATCTCGACCGACACAAGCGAGTATCGCGTCGTCCTCGTAGACCCTGAATCGCGCGGATTGTGCGTTCTGGAGAGAGGGGGCGAGTATCGCCTGATCCGCGTGACCGTAGCGCAGAGGACCCGCCTTGCACGACAGTTGCAGGAGGCGCTTCGCGACGTGTGGGGACTCACGGTGATGATCCTTGACTGCCTGACCACGGATGATGGCGCGTCGCCGTATGTGATTGCAGAACTCCTTCACGGCAAGCTTCCTGGAGAGTTGAGGGGCATCCAACTGGAACAGATTCCGGACGATGAGCTATCGGGACGGGAGCGCGTCTCATTGCTAGCCATACTCGATGGCGATACGAAGATGCCATTCGGAGGAATTGGATGGATCGACGAAGCGATTGCATGGGTCGAGACTGCAACGGGCAGGAGAGTTTCCTCGAAGGCCGATGTGGAGCAGTACAACGCGGGCGGAGGATTCATGCTCGTTCGGCTTCGGATGGAAGCCGGATGCGACTACTGGCTCAAAGCAACTGGCGTGCCGAACATGCACGAGCGCCGAGTCACGTCACTGCTGTCCAAGTTGTGCCGTGGCTATGTTCCCGAAGTGGTGGCGGAGCGGCCTGCATGGAACGCGTGGCTCATGCGCAACGACGGCGACCACATCGTGGCGTTGCCTCCTGAAGCATCTGGTGTCATTCGATTTCTGGAAGGTGCGGTCGAGTCTTTGGCTGAGCTACAGATGAGAACGGTGGGATCGGAGCTGGATTTGCTGGACGCCGGCGCATTCGACCAAAGAACGCCTGTCCTGCGAACCGAATCGGAAGCGCTCTTTGCCTACCTTGACGAGGCGATGGGCTTCCAAACCTCAACGAAGGTGCCGCGTATCGAGGCGAAGCGATTGCGCGAACTCCAGAACATTTTCGAGGATGTTTGCAGCTACATGGAAGACTGGGGTCTCCCCGACACGGTGCTGCACGGGGATATGAATCTCGGCAACATCTTGGCCGCAGGTGAGCGTTGCGTGTTCATCGACTGGTGCGAAGCTTACGTGGGAAACCCGCTCGTGACCTTCGAACATCTTCTGCTGCTGAATCAGACCGAAGACTCATCGCTGAAGGCGTCTTACGATCGACGTCTTCGAGAGACGTATCGGAGTGCCATGTCCAAGATGTGTGATCCCAGAGCCGTTGACGCGGGGTTTGCATGTATGCCCCTCCTGGCCGCTGTCTCCGCCATCTTGGGAAGGGGAGACTGGCTCGGGACGCCTCTGCGGAACGATCCGCGACGGCAGACGTATGTGCGAGGAATTGTCCGGCACATGGATCGAGCGGCACGAGAGCCAGCCTTGCTAGGGACGCTTTCGGTTTGATCGAAGATCGGGAGGAATTCATGATGCGACGTGTTCTTGAAAGCTGGCTCCTGCTGTTGTACTTCGATTGGCTTATGCACTTCCGTGGATTTCAGCGCATTCACGCGGTGGTGCGCGCACAGCCACTCCGCCCTGTGGCCAAGGTGGAGGAGAGCGACTGCGAGCTATCGCGTGCAGTCGATCTTGCCTGCGTTTTCTATTTCAAGCGTGTGCTGTGTCTCCAGCGTTCCGCGGCAACGGCGATCCTGCTGCGCCGTCACGGCTGGAATGCGGAGATGGTCATCGGCGCACAACTGCTTCCGTTCCAGTCGCACGCATGGACCGAGATCGACGGACGGGTGGTCAACGACAAACCATACATCACGGAAATCTTCCAAGTGTTGGAGCGCTGCTAAGCGAGGTTTGTGATGAGCATCATCTTTGGTTTGCTGAAAGAACACGGAGTCACGGTGACCGAATCTGAGCTGCGGCATCTTGCCGCCGTCACGGATCGATACGCTACCGGAACAGGCTCGGTGTATGTCCAAGGCAAGCTTGGCATGGGCTTTCAACCTTATTCCAGTCACCGGCGCTCAGAATTGGAGCGAGGCCCGACCAGCGTCCCTCGCCATCATGCGCTCTGCTTTGATGGCCGTCTCGATAACTACCAGGAGCTCTCAGAGGAGCTTGGCCTCCACGATCCCGAAGCTCTTTCAGACTCTCAGATTGTTCTCGCGGCCTTTGCCCAGTGGAGCGAGGCTTGCTTCTCGCGCTTCGTCGGGGATTGGGCCTTAGCCCTGTGGTCCGAGAAGGATCAATCCCTTTATCTCGCCAGAGATCATGCAGGCACCAGGACGCTCTATTTCCGCCATGAGCGAGGCGAAGTGGTGTGGGCGACTTACCTGGACACCTTGCACACAAGAGATGCCAAGTTTCAACTCTCGGACGTCTATGCAGCCTGCTACATGACTGGCCGCTTCGTGCGCGACCTAACCCCATACGAGGGGATATGTTCGGTGCCACCCGCCCACTATCTAAGGATTTGTAAGGGGGTGCTCAGCCGGCACCCGCACTGGAATTCCACGGTCACGACCAAGATCCGATACCAGTCTGACACCGAATACGAGGAACACTTCTTGAAGCTCTTTGCACCGGCGGTCGAACGACGTACTGGTCCTGGGGCACCGATTCTCGCACAACTAAGTGGAGGTATGGATTCAACCGCCATCGTATGTATGTCCGATCAGACACACCGGAGGAATGATCCGAACTCCGAGATCCTCGATACGGTGTCGTTCTACGACGACACGGAGGCCTCGCTGAATGAGCGACCGTATTTTTCAATCACAGAAGCGAAACGCGGAAAGGTGGGCACACACCTTGACATGGCCTTCTCGCAGCGGACGTTCGAGGCATACGACAGTACAGACGGAACCTATTTGATTCCCGGCGCGGACAGCTTCTCCATCGAACAGGAGCGCAGATTCCATGATGCCGTCTGGCGGAAGGGCTATCGAAGCGTCCTTTCGGGGATTGGGGGCGACGAGGTCTTAGGCGGTATCCCAGACCCGCTGCCCGAACTCGCTGGTTATCTGGTCTCAGGCAACGTGCGCAGATTGCTACGCCAATCCGTTGCCTGGTCGCTTGTTGATCGCAGCCCGCTTCTGGCAACCCTTGGGCACACGGCGAGTTATGCTGCTTGTCTTTATCTCAGCCTTAAACCGAAGGACCGAGATGTTCCACCCTGGATTTTGCCCTCTCTGCGAAGACGTAGTTTGGCGGTCGAGGCCCCACACCAGACCCTTCGTTCCCGCGTAGGTATCGCCCCGCATTGCCTCGAAAACAGCCTGGCATGGTGGTCGGTGATGGAGACGCTCCCTCATCTGTTTCCGCAGTTGCTTGTCCGACCGGAGTACCGGTATCCCTTCCTCGACAAGGACCTGGTGAATTACCTCTTCAGCATTCCGCGCGAGCAGATATTGCGGCCCGGTCGACGACGTTCGCTCATGCGAAGGGCACTCGCGAACATTGTCCCTTACGAGGTTCTCGAAAGACGTCGCAAGGCATATCAGCTTCGCGCACCACTCCGTGCTCTCCAGCAGGCGCATGACATTCTCGAGAAATTGTTCGCCGAGCCTATGCTCGCCGACGCTGGCTTGATCGATGTGACCGTATTGCGCCAATCCCTGCGGCGCACGGCAGAGGGAGACCCAACCTGGTGGCAAGCGATGCTCAGAACCATCGCTCTTGAACTATGGCTTCGATCCATCGCTCAAGGAAGACACCAACCGGGGAACTCCGGGCTAAGATTGACCGCCTGAGGGCGGCTCACAAGATCCGCCAACACCGGTGCACGCATTCCGATGGAGACGGAAATTTGAACATCAAAACGAGGAACAACACTATGCGCTATATCCAACCGAAAATCACCGGTACGTTCAGTGCCACGTCCACCATCAAAAGCGTCAAGATCGGTCCCAACTCGGAAGTCGGCAGCAACCTCATGACGAGCGGGGCTGCTTATCAGGCAGACGAGTAGCGCTTAACCCGGTCCAGTTTTTCCCAGATTCACGGGAAAGACTGGGCCACTTTTTCTCGGCGGTCGAATCGATTACGGTCGAGTTGCGCTTGGTTGAGTTGTGGGGGGCCTACGTTCTAACGCTCGCCACCGTTGGTATTGGGCCTGCTTCTCTGGATCGGGGTCTTCATAACCTTGCAGCCAGAATCGAAACCAGTCCACGCTTCCCTGTTGAGACTCCAGCCTCTCCAACGGCTTCTGATGGATATGTGTCCCGTGCGGGAAATAGATCAGATCGACCGGCTTTTTCTGTATCCGCAGCGAGGCATACATTTCCCACTCTTGAAGCACCGAGCCTGGATTGATCGCCTCAATGCGGACAGGTGATTGCACCTGATCGAGATGAAAGCCTGGAGCCTCTTCCATCCACTTCTTGAGTCCGTCTCCAAATGGACTCGTCTCCCGGATACGGTCCATCTGGCGAAGAATGGGATGTGCTCCCACGCCAAAGACGAGGTATTGCATGTAGCTGTTATCCAGCCCATCGGCAATCGTCGCCGCTGCGAAGAGGCTTGGATCTTTGATTAGGGCATTGACCGCATACCAGCAGGTCCAGCTGAATCCCACCACTCCGACTCGACTGCGATCAACCATTCCAGCTGCGTCAAGACTCTCAATGGCACTGCGGTAGCCTTCCAGATGGACCTGCGGATCAGCTTCCGATAGGGTGTCCGGCCTTTTCTTGATCTGCAGGACAACGAACCCCACGCTGGCAAGATGTCGGGCCGCAAAGGCAGTCGGGTAGAGCCCATCGGTTAAGAACTGATTGTCCACGTAGGAGTACATCTGCACGACGAGGGGATATCTCTTCCCAGCCTCGTAGCCGACGGGCTTGACCAATACGCCAGACCATTCGCGGTCAGCCTTATCTTTCCATTGGTACAGGGACGCTTCTCCGAAGCGCATGTGCCCGAGTTGGGGATTGGGGTCCCATAGCTGGCGGGCTTTTCCGGTGCGACGGTCCGATACCCAGAGTGTCGGCGGCTCGTTGAGGCTCTGTCGTATGCTGATCTGGATATCGCGGCTCGCTTCACTGACAGCACTGGATGCAATCAGACGCCACCCGTTCTCGTCCAAGCGATACCGTTGTACTACTTGGTCTTTCGGGCCTTGCTTCAAGGTCACCGTGGCTTCATCGTCACTGACCCCGAAAGACACGTCAAGCACATGCAAGGCAGTTGGGTCGAGGTCTCCCGTTTCAAAGAAGAGGCATTGAGCATTCAGGGATGGCAGATCGAAGCTCGCAACTGCGCAGGGCCTTGTGTTGTCAGAACCATCTTTCTCCTCCATTTTGAGGAATGTGTTTGTCGCCAGTATGCGTTTCTCATCATCAGCCCAGGTGACGGAGCTGTTATCGAGGTAGTACGCGAGGCTACGAGCATTCGGAGCGTCCGCGAGCGGAGTGCTCGTCCCGGTTGCAAGGTCGATCACCATATACTGCTGTGGCCGCGCCAGATTGTCGGCACTCGTAATGCGGCCGTCCAAACTACGCGACAAACGCAAATGTTCGAATCCTTTTGCTGGTTCGTAATGCTTCCACGCATCGGGGACGGTCAAGACAGGAGTGAGAGCGATGAGCCTGGTTTGCTTCGGGGATAGCGCAAATGGAAACAAAGATGAAAGGTAGGTCATGTCCCTGACCGCATAGCCCGGCACCTGTCTGGCGCTCCAGCGGTCGTTGGCATACCGCAGGACCGAGAGCGTAAAGGACTCCGGCGCGATGGTGCTGAGCTGATCTGGAAAGATCACGTCCTGAATGCGAGAACCAGTCGCTACCAGTGCGTCAGCATTGATCGTGTTACCCAGTGGACCATGCTTTTCGCCGAGGATCGATGACTTGTACACGATCGCGCTGTTTACAACGTCGAAGCGGTCAACACTGCGGTTTGCGGGCGTGAGGGTCTGGAGCCTGCTTCCATCTACTTTGGCGAGGTAGAGCTGGTAGGCGCCCGATCTGTTCTCCCCTCTGAAGTAGATGCCCTTGCTGTCCGATGACCAACGGAGATCCTTGATGACTGGCGCATATGCGGTCGTTTGCTCGCGGTGCGGATACGAAATGATCGAGGCAATCACGCGCGGCTGGGGCCGTGGCGCTGCGCCTTCGAGGAAGGCGGACACCTCCTTGAGACGGAAGACCGATAGGTCGGACTCGATCTGGTCCGACGCGAGAAGGCCCTTGGTTGTGATAATCGCGACATAGTCTCCATCCGGAGACGGCTTTGCCGTCTCACTGCCCAGGACACCAGGTTCAGACGATGGCTCGCTAAAACGCACCATCGCAATATCGTCTTTGACAGAGAACCGATGGTCCTGGGCTCTCGCGGGCAAGATAGATAGTGCGGCGAAGCCGATAGCCGCAAAACGCAGACGTAGGGTCATCTTCAACTCCATAGGGTTGCAAGCCGAGCGGACGGTCGAATTTCGGTGGAAGAGGAGCGTTGCCTTCAAGTCTCAGAATGTGAGCTTGAGGGCGAACTGCATTGATCGGGCACCACCCTGTTGATACTGCGACGCGACGGTTCCGAGACTCGCATTCAGCATCTTGGTCGCCTGACCAAAGGTGGCGTCGCTGTACGTCGGATCGACATACCCGAAGTTTGGGTGGTTGAGCAGATTGAAGGTCTCCGCGCGGAAGTGGAGCACCACTAGATCATGCACAGCAAAGTCGCGCCGAACGGCCAGATTGACTTGGGCAGTCCCGAAGCCTCGCACGAAGTTGCGCGGAGCATTTCCGGCTGTCCCAGTAGTCGGCAGACTGAATGCCGCCTTATTGATAGAACGGCCTCCGGGATATTGCGGTCCGTAGAGATAGACCGGCTGGCCCGATACGAGATTCAGGCCTCCGGAGTACTGGCTTCCGGTGGCAGCATTGGTCGTAAGGGCTCCGCCGAGCGTTACGGGAAATGCCGACCGGGTACTGAGGCGGGCATCGACACCCCAGTTGTTCAGAAAAAGAGCAGCGGATTTCGAACCGTGAAGAGCGGGAAGATCCCAACTGACGCCTCCCTGAAGGTTGTCGCGGACATCGAAGTCGGCATCTCCTCGCTGAAGCGGCAGGGCGTTGGAGTTCGAGCCGAAATCAAGAGTATGTGACCAGGTATAGGACGCAAGTGCCTGGACACCCTTTGTGACTGAGCGTTGGAACTTCACCTGCAAAGCCTGGTAGTTCGAGGTGACGCCTGACGCGAAATACTGGACGGTGCCGAAGTTGGCATTGAACTTGGTCAGGGACTTTTGTTGCACTCCAGTCAGTCGTCGTCCTGCTGCTGCCACATAGGACAGCGTCAGCGATTGATTCTTGCCAATCGCCTGCTGCAGACTGACGTTCCATTGCAGCGAGTAGGGCAGTTGCAGATGGGATGGAAACGCGGTGATGGTTCCGCTGGTGTAGGGCGCTGTCGCCGTGACCGGAACGACGAGTTGACTTGCCGTAAACGGAACTTGCGCACCAGTCTGGAGAGCGAACGCCCGAAACCCAAGACCGCTGTACCCCAGGGACGCGACTTCATTGGCGGAGTCGAAGAACACTCCTCCACCCACTCGGAACACCGTTTCAGCTCCCGGTTGATCGTGTGCCGTCCAAGCCAAACCCAACCGGGGAGCAAAGTTATACCAAGTCGTCTTCCACAAAGGTGTTCCTTGCGGCGCGAGCGCGAGGGAAGAGGGATTATTGATGTCTCCCAACAGCGTATAGGCATCTCGACCGTGTTGCTCAGTCGGTGGCGGGTTGAGCTCCCAGCGCAGTCCACCCGAAAGGTGAAGCCGCGGGCGCATCCGCCATTCGTCCTGCGCGAACAAGGCAGCCTGATGGAAGAGGGGTGTCGCGGGAACAAAGTTATAGACATACGGCAGGCTTGGCACACCGCTCATGACCTCCTGCGTGCTGAGGAAGATCGCATACGGCTCCACCGTCGGTGGAGCGATAGGAGACTTGATGTGGCGGTAGTCGAAGCCAAACTTCAGCGCGTGAAGCCCCTTCAGCAGGCTCATCGTGTTTACGGCATTCCACTGCCGGCTTGCATTGCGTCCGTTGTAGGGTGTCATCAACGGTGACCCGATTCCTGAGAGCGAGATTGTGATTACCGGTTGCACCTGCTGATAAGAACCGGCGCCTATCGCCGTAGCCAGATCGATTGGAGTTGCTCCGCCGAAGCTGTCCAGCACTCCGAGCTGCGTGGAATCGGAACGTGCATATCCGAGCCGGAACTCATTCGTAAGCTGATTCGAGAACTGGACCGTGGCCCCGAGAGTGTAGCTCTGTGCATTGATGCTTGTGGTTGTCCGAGCGAAGTATGGCCTAGCGACCGTGGAACTGGGTGTGTTGCCAACACGGAAGAAGAGCGCCACTTTAGGATGAAACGTGTGGTCGATCCGGACACTGGTCGAGTTGATAGTGCTGGGCAGAGAGAAGGGCGCGATGAACTGCGCGAGGCTCGGGCTCGCAGCCGTACCGTAATCAACTCCGTTCGGCAGCGGAAAGGCGTTCAGGATGGGGCGCATGGCCGCAACTGCCTGCTGCCGCATAAATTGGTCCGGAACATACTGAATTGTCGCGGCGGTGGGTTGCGTCAGACGGAGCCCTTCATACGAGGCGAAGAAGAAGGTCTGGTTTCTGCCGTCATAGAGCGATGGAATCCAGACCGGACCTCCGACTGTACCGCCGAAGTCGTTCTGCCGGAGAGCCGGTGTCGGCTTACCGTAGTGCGCATTGAACCAATCATTCGCGTCGAAGACGTTATTGCGGAGATAGTCGAAGGCGCTTCCGTGAAAGAAGTTGGTGCCTGAGCGAGTCCCCAGCGAAAACTGTCCTCCCGGCGATCTACCGAACTCAGCAGAGTAGGTCGAACTCTGAACGCGGAACTCCTGCAGCGCATCGACAGAGATCAGAGTTTGCGTTGTTCCCAGAGCCGTCGATCCTCCGAGCGTTCCTCCGGTGGCAGCTTCCCCTACGCCACCGCCATTGCCCGAACCTGTATTGGCGGTCACGCCGTCGACTGTGTAGTAGTTGGACTGTGTGCGCTGCCCATTGACGCTGAAGTCTCCACCGACACCCACCACTTGGCTTGTGCTCTGAGGGCTCTGTGTCACGACGCCTGGCGTCATTGAAATCAGGTCTTGAAAACTCCGCCCGTTGAGGGGCATATTTTCGACGAACTTCCGATCCACGACCGTGCTGACCGATGCGTCTGTTGTATTGATAGCGGATGAGGCAGCGTCTACAGTAACACTCTCGGAAGTCGCACCCACTGGCAGAACGAAATTCAATGCAACTGCACTTTGGACGTTCAGAACAAGATCTGCCTTGATGATGGTCTTGAATCCCGGCTTTGAGACTTGTACGTGGTAGTGGCCAGGGGGCAAGATCGGAACGAGGTACATACCCGAGTTGTTTGTTCTCGCCGAGTAGATCACTCCCGTTGCGTCGTTGGCGATCTCAACATCCGCATTCAGGATGAGATTGCCCGTGACGTCCGTCACTCCACCACTGATCGTTGCATTCGTGGATTGGCATAGCGCAATGGAAGGGTGAAGAAAGATACAAAGGAGTAAGAACCAGCGTTTCATTGAGCAGCGCTCCGAAGAAGCAAGAGTGAATTGGGTACACTCCGTCTACGGATGGCCGCCCAAAGGTGTACCAATACTTTGCTTAATTAAGGATGATTCAGCATTAAAGATGATTCGGTTGAATCTGCAGATACGCTCGGAGGAGTTGCTTGCCCGTGGGTTTTGCGCTCCCGCCCGGAGGTTCAACGGTGACAAAGACCATGTTCATCCGCGCCAGAGTATTCGCATCGTTGCACCGTAATACCCATCTCTTGTGACTATCGTCCTGATAGAACAAGCCGAGGCTCGTGGGCTGCTTATCACTGCCGCTCCCCCATGCCTGAAACGCAACGGACTGTTTCAGGCCCGACTGTTTCTCAAGATCGAACCCATAGAATACCAGCGACCGATCTTTCGTATAGAAGATGCGGCCGAATGGCTTCGCCGTCTTCCCATTCTCGTTCGTGTCAAAGATGTCGGCGATGTACAGATTGCGTGCGCCGATCAGGTCTCGGATGTCCCGGTCGTGCTCAAGAAAATCTTTGTCGAGAGCGAGGATACGCTCTTTGTCACTAAGGGCCGTATTCGTTTCGTCGAGAGCAACGTTGAGGTCGCGAACCTTGGCTTCAAGGGATGTGGTGCGTGCGCCCTGTTGATCTGCGTTTGCCTGAGTGGATGCGACTTTGTCACGTAGCGATTGAACATCTGCCTGCGCAGCGGCGAGCTGCTGGCTGAGGGCAACTTTGTCTGAGGCAAGCTGCTGCTGTTGTACGTGGTCGGCTTCAAGCTGATGTTGAAGGGTCGGGTCAGGGGACTTTGGTTGCGCGGCTCGGTCATTGGCCACGGCTAACTGCTGCTGGAGCTTCGTCACTTCCTGCTGCGCCCGTTCCAGCGCCTGCCTCATATCCCCATTCGAGCCCGCGGCTGCCGTCGATGCCGAAGGCATGGCGGCAGGGACACCCGGATTTGAGGGAGCAGGGGTCTGGGATCTTTGGCGGACCAGATGCACAGAGGCGAACGTGACGACCACGAGAGCACAGGCGGCGAGAGCCCCGGCCCATATCCGCCACGGCGGTTTCTGAGTGGCTGGTGGCTCCTTCGGATAGGGCATAGCACCCAACTGGCCCATCAGACGCCGCTCTGCTTCCGCGATGGCGCTCTCCGATTCCCTGGGCAGACTATCGATCTCGGAGGCGGCGCTGGCCGCCATAACCGGAATCACATTCGAGGTGATGTGCTTGTACTGCTCAAAAGTGCTCCGGCAGGTGTCGCAGTATGCGAGATGTACCTGCAACAACGCCCACTCTTCGTCTGTGAGTTCCGCGGAATAGAAGAGTGCAACCAGAGCAACGAACTCGTCATGAAGTTGAGGGTTCACCGGCTCAGTTCCCTTGCCGTGCAGTTTGCCAACCATTCTCTCACTCTAGGCACGCTTTTTGGCAAAGAGATGAGAGCGCAACCGTTCCAACGCCCGGTAATAGTGGTGCCTGACATTTCCGACCGTTTGCCCGTTTCTCTCCGCGATCTCGCGAAGACTATATCCTTCGAAGAAGTGAAGCTCCAAGGTTTGCTGTTGGTCTGCAGTGAGTTGCTCTCTCAGATGATCCCGAATCGCTCTCCCATCGAGCGCTTCTGGGGAAGGTTGTGCTGCCGTAGTGGGCATCCGCTGTTCGTCGAACTCTTCCGAACAGTAGTGCTGCCGAAAATCCAGATAGCGCCGCCGGTCGATCGCACGATGGTACGTCACCTGAATGATCCAGGAAATCCCGGAACCCTTCTCGGCGTCGAAATTTTGCGATCTCTCCGAAAGATAGAGAAAAACCTCCTGACGAAGGTCGTCCGCTTCAGATTCGTCTCGAAGAATTCTCCAGGCGACATGGAACACGGCACGAGCGTGCCTACGGAATAGGAGCCCAAGAGCGTCCCTCGATCCCAAGCCAACCTGCGATAGCAACTGCTCGTCGGTTGGTTCAGCTATTGTGAGATGGTTAGCGGCTGCCAAAGGCGAGTGAACGCGCTCAACTTGCCGATCGGGGACGTCAGCCAAAGATTTTGGGAAAAACGCAGTCGCGTCGGAGCTCATACGCCATCCCCTTCGATGTGTCCGAATTGAGCATCGGTAGCGGACATCCTACAAAATCCTATTTCATGAACTCAGAGATCATTTTCTATGGCCAGGTAATTCTCGACACTTGATTCGTGTCGAAACTACAGACCCAACTCGGAGCGAGGATACGGGAACTGCGGAATTCGACAGGGATGAGCCGTGAAGATTATGCGGCAACAGTGAAACTTAGCTCGCGACGAATTGCCGCTCTCGAACTAGGAAAAGGCTGGCCAAAGTCTGCGACTCTTGAACGTATCGCGAAATCGTTCAGGGTTGAAGTGCGGGACTTATTTGATTTCTCTGCTTCACGCTTGATCCCTCGAAAACCCCTTTAGGGGACCCTCAGGATGGCGCTCACACAGAGGCCTCAACATTTTTATGAAGCGTAACATCATAAAATGTGAACTTCAAGATCATTTTGGAACAAGCAGAGAATCAAGACGTTTTTCCCGTTCACGAGATCCTCACAGAGATCTCAATCGCTCTCTGCCTTGGAAGCGGGTTCGTCCTCAATCATCCTCTAGGCGAATACAAAGCGAATATGCCACAATGACAGAGGGCACATCCTATCTGAGGAGTCCTCCGTTGGTACGTTTTTCGGCGACAGAGTTTGAAGAGGTTCTCGGCACCTTATGGACGGCGGAGGAGAACCCTCCCTGTGCGGTAGGCACAGGTCTCCTTCGTGCATTTGCCGAGGCTCGGCCTGCTGACTTTTCTTTCCTCAAAGCTGAGGACATAGTCGATCTGCGAAACAGTGCGTTCCAAGGCATCCCCGAGTGGGACGCGTTCACGCATCATTTCTCAGCATGCCCCAGTTGCAACGAGCTCAATAAAGTCTCATGAGTGCGCCAATCTCATCGTCGGCAGACCCTCTCGCGAGTTCCGTACAACTGCGAAAGATCGTTCATGTCGATATGGATGCGTTTTACGCTTCCGTCGAACAGAGAGACGATCCAACCCTTCGCGGTAAACCAGTTGTTGTGGCTTGGCCCGGCAAACGTTCCGTAGTCTGCGCCGCTTCCTATGAGGCCCGACGTTTTGGAGTGCGTTCAGCGCTTCCGGCTTTGACGGCAGAACGTCTGTGCCCGGAGGCAATCTTCGTCAAACCGGACTTCGTTCGCTACAAGGCAGTCTCTCTCGCTGTGCGTGAGATATTCCAGAGACATACCGATATGATCGAACCGCTGTCTCTCGACGAAGCCTATCTCGACGTGACCGAAAATAAGACTGGTCTGCCGACCGCGACCCGCGTCGCGAAGGCTATCCGCGAGCAGATTCAAAGTGAACTCCATCTCACCGCCTCGGCCGGCGTCGCACCGAATAAATTTCTCGCGAAGATCGCGTCCGATTGGAAGAAGCCCAATGGACTTTTTGTGGTCCAGCCACATGAGATTCAGGCGTTTCTGTTACCGCTACCCGTTGGGCGTATTCCGGGTGTCGGAAAGGTTACGGAGGAGCGGATGCACCAGGTCGGGATCAAGACGGTAGGAGACATCTATGCGATGGAACTTACCGTGCTTGAGAACCACTTCGGACGTTACGGCATGCGCCTCTATGAGTTGGCACGAGGGACCGATCACGACCCGGTGGTGGCCAATCGGGTACGCAAGCAGATATCTGCGGAAGATACCTTTCCAGAAGACATTCCTCTTGCTGAGACCGAGCCACAAATTCGACGGCTCGCCGAGAAGGTGTGGAACGCGTCCCGGAACAACGCTCGCGGGGCGAGGACCGTCGTCCTGAAGCTCAAGACGAAGGAGTTCCTTTCGCTCACGCGCAGCCTGACTCCAGTCACATCGCTATCGTCGTATGAAGAGCTTGCTGGCATAGCGCTCTCTCTCCGCGAGCGTATCGAGTTAGGACCCTCGCAACTCTTTCGCTTAGTGGGCGTGGGCCTGAGTAATTTTCAAAACGATGAAGAAGAACCATCGCCGCTCTTCGAAGCCCCTCCAGCAGATGAGTAAGCGATACTGAATTCCGGAGTTGATCCGACGACTCTAAATGATGCTCAAGATGGCTGCGACGCCTCCCCAAAAGGCAGCGCCTCCACTCCAGATCGCAGCGAATTTATTGAGTCGGGATGCTTCGACCAAAGCCGCTTGGAGCCGGTAGGTGTTGACCTGCGCATCGAGGATGTGAATCGCCGGATTGTCGTCTATCGAGGCGTTCGGCGGTTCAGTGATCCCTGGGGTAGGCCTGCTCGATAGATACCAATACCACGCTGCCGCGAAAGCACAGAAGGCGGTGAGAGCAGATGCGACGAGAAACGCGAAATGCATATGGGAAGTCACGCTTGTTGCTCCTCTGCTGCTGGGAGGCCATACAGAGAGTTACTTGAGCAGTACACACCACGCGCACACTGATACACGACGTTCCGGTTATACGTTGCGAGTGCTTCAAGGTTGTTGGTGAGCAATTGCACTTGAATATTTTTCGGTTGAGCTTTGAAAAGCTCGATCACACTGGGAGGCACTTTGCCCGTGGCGAACTGATCAATATCGAAGAACGTGTAGCTAACAAACGCGTTTGAGTTGAGATTGAAGCTGAACGAGAGACCGCGCGCGTCTTGAAGCAGATTGATGAAGCCGCGATCGGACAGCAAACATCGCTTGTCGGCGTGTTCGTTGACGTATTGGGATACCGTCACCTGCGCATGATGCGATCGGTTCTCTAATATCTCTTTGATCATTCCCTCCATCAAGTTCGGCATATCGGGAGCAGGACGGAAGAGTGCCATGAAGATCGCGGCGAGCCAATCTCGATAGGTATTTGCATCTACGCCAAGCTGTTGGCATAGATATTCTTGTTGCGGCTTCTTCCCTGCAAGGACAGCATGGTACTGAGCCAAGAGTTCAGGATCGGTCGGATGGAATTGGATCAATCCGCCGAAGGTATTCAGGACCTTGTGGATCGAGTATGGGTTTCGAAGGAAGTTCATCAACTTAGAGATAAAGAGTTCGAGTATCTCCTTCTTGATGTCTGGGTCTCCCGATCTCAGCTTTCGCAACAAGTCGAGTGTATTCGTCCTAATGTTGGCTTCGTATTGACCGAAAAGCGTTTCCAGATTGAGGCGATCTTTTTCGCCGTCGATCACAGAGAAACTGAACAGATCGCGAAGAGCTAAATTATTGGAAATGTTTCTCCCGCGAGGGTCGTCGAGCTGAATGCGATGGCCTTCGCGATCTGTGAGAGAGAACGAATAGATACGCTGGTTCGCCAGTTGCGCATGGGGGTTTAGGGCATTCAGTTGTTGTTCTGCCCTGGACAAGAAATGTTGATTTGCGGTGCAGTTGGATAGGTGCATGGCTAATGACTGTCGAACAATCCTACCTGTCGATTGGTGATTGCGCTGTCTTCGATAAGACGAGCCTTCATTTTCTCCGAAGGCAGGATGCGAAGGAGGTGAACCGGAAGTCGCTCCGAAGGCGCGAGATATTCCTCGTAGTCGCGCGGTTCAAGGAAGGCGGTCATTCGATTATGGATTGGCGTTACCAGCTCATTTGGCTCGCCGGTGAGAATGGCAAAGGTACGCTCCCACTGCTCGGTCTTTGGATTCTTCCAGAGCTTCCAGACCGCAGCCATGCCGAACGGTTCTTGCCCTGGAATAGTGATCTCGTACTTTGGTTTCTTCTGACCTTCGGCCATGATCTTCCACTCGAAGATGGCATCGCCGGGGGCAATGCCGCGTCCCGTGAGAAACGCGTCCCTCCAGAAGTTCGCTTGGGCGATGCCCTCGGAGCGGGCATTGAAGAGCAGGCGGTCGGGGAGCTTGAAACCCCACCGCATCATCTCGATCTGCCGCTCTCCCGCTTCGTTCGTGTAGATGACCGGCTGCATGGACTGTGGGCGTAGGTCGTCGCCGGGGGCGAAGTCGGCCTCTTCCAGACCGGACTGTACTTCGAAGACGCGTGCCACCTTCTGCTTGTCCGACTTACGTTTGAAGCGTCCACACACGGCAAACCTCCTCGGGCACGGCTTTCGTCATAATTATTCTGCCCTTATTCTCCAATGACTTACAAACGAATGCACTCTTTCCAGAGCAAGCCGAGTTGGCGGAAAGGCAATGCGATAGGCGAAGATAAAGCGAATATACTTATGCCCTCCGCCACCGCAATCCGCGTCCAGATCGAATCTACGTTAGCGCAACGTGTGCCCGCCGCGCTCACGCTCAAGATCAAACAAGCGCCGGAGGTCTTTGCGAGCGGCATGGCGGAGGTAGACGCCATGCTTTGGGGTGGCATCCCGCGCGGGACCATCACCGAAGTCAGCGGCCCGTGCTCAACGGGCAAGACATCGTTTGCTCTTTGTACCCTCGCCTCGATCACCCAGCTTGGCAATGCGTGCGCCTGGGTGGATGTGAGCGATGCCCTATCGCCGGAGACAGCAGCGGCTTCCGGTGTGGAATTGCGACGGCTGCTTTGGCTTCGCATGTCTGCGGAACGCCGGACGAAGCTGGCAGATAAGCCGTGGTCCCGGCTGGAACAAGCACTGAAGGCGACCGATCTCCTCTTGCAGACCGGAGGCTTTGCAGCGGTCGTGCTTGATATGAGCGATGTGTTGCCGCAACACACGCAACGCATCCCGTTGGGGACGTGGTATCGCTTTCGATTGGCGGCTGAATATGCACGCACCGCGCTGGTCTTCCTCACACAATCACCCTGCGCCAGCAGTTGCGCGACGTTGTCCCTTCGCTGTGAACCGGCTGCGGTTTTGCCATTCAGTAGCCAGGGCGAGACTCCGTTGTTCGAGCGACAGCAGTACCAGTTCGCGCGGGAACGCAATCGCAACGAAGGCTCTCCTTTCATGCAGAGGAAGCCAGCGCAGCGCGTGAGTTGGCGGGCTGAGACGCTGTGGTCGAGGGTGCGGTAATGTATGCCGTTCTCCATCCATCGAACTTCTTTGCGCAGGCCGCGGCGCACGGGCGCCCGGAGTTGCGGAAAAGGCCATTTGTGGTGCTGGATGGAGAACCACCAACCGAGATGGTCTTTGCCGCGAACCATGCGGCACGTTCTCAGGGTGTCGAGATCGGCATGACTCGACTACAGGCCGAAGCATTCTCAAAAGTCGTCGCGCTCCGCCGTGTTATCGAGCATGAGCACACGGCTCATGCCACCCTTCACCATGTCGCGTGCATGTTCTCGCCCCGTATCGAGTCGGTGGAAGAGCGGCCAGGCACGTATGCGCTCGACATTCGCGGCATGGATCTCCTGTACGGCGATGCCGCAGAGCTTGCGAACAAATTGCGACGGAGTGTGATGGCGGCGGGCTTTCTTGCGAACATCGCCGTCGCCGAAAACTTCCACGCTGCGGTATCGCTTGCATGTGGCAGGACTGGCGTTTCCGTCGTGCCGTCCGGTTGCGAGGCGCACACGATCGGTCAGCTCCCGGTCACCGCGCTCCACCTTGCCCCGGAGTATGAAGCGACCTTTGCGGCCTGGGGTATTCGCACCTGTGCGGAGCTGGCCGCGCTAGCAGAGACAGATTTGATTGCGCGGCTCGGTCAAGCGGGAAAGAAGTTGCACTCTCTCGCGTGCGGTACGTGGCCGCACTTGATGTTCCCGATAGAACCGAGCTTTGAGGCCGGTCTGGTAGAGCGAATGGAGTTGGACTTTCCGGTAGAGGAGTTGGAACGTCTGCTGTTTCTGCTCTCCCGCATGACGACGGCGTTGCTGGAGCGTGTTCGCGGGAAGGCACGGGCCATCGCCGCACTCCGGGTCGTGCTCCGTCTCGACGGCGGCGCTCAGCATGAGCGCACCGTCCGTCCCGCATTGCCGTTGCAGGATACGGCGACACTGCTCAAACTCCTTCAACTCGATCTGGAGACGCATCCTCCGAATGCGGGGATTGTGGGTTTGGAACTGCACGCGCAGTCAGCCGCCCCGTATCGAGCGCAGCATGGCCTCTTTCTCCCGCAAGCGCCGGAGCCGGGACAGCTCGAAGTGATGCTCGCGCGAATGCGGAAGCTCTTGGGAGAGCAACGGGTCGGCTCGCCGGAGCTGACGGACGACCATCGACCGAACGCCTTTCGCATGGTCCCTTTTGAGCCGCCGCCACCACGTCGGAGCGAGAGGCAGTCACTCTCGACGCCTGTAGCTCTGCGCGTCTCGCGCCCACCGCACATGGTCGGCGTTGCACTTGCGAACCATGCACCTGTCCGGGTCTTTTGGGACGGAGCCGCCTATGTTGTCCGGGATGCTGCCGGTCCGGTACGCGTGAGCGGACAGTGGTGGTCGGAGGCCAACTGGTGCCGCGAAGAATGGGATGTACGGCTGGAGAACGGGACTGTGGAGCGGCTCTGTCGTATCGCCTTCGATCCACGCTCCCGCTGCTGGTACTTGCAGGGGACGTATGACTGACTATGTGGAACTACACGCACGGTCGGCTTTCAGCTTCCTCGAAGGTGCCACTATGCCGGAGTTCCTGATGCAGCAAGCGGCGCATCTGGAGATGCCTGCGATGGCTCTGCTCGACCGCAACGGTCTTTACGGAGCAGCTCGCTTTCACATGGAAGGACAACGATGCGGGGTTCGAGCACACATCGGTACTGAGGTCGCGGTAAGTGATCTGGGTCAACGCCTTCAACCTGCCGCGTACCTGCCCCATCAGCTTCCTGCTGAGCCTGTGCGCTTGCCGCTGTTGGCTGAGTCACGCATCGGCTACCAGAACCTTTCCCGGTTACTTACGCAGTTCAAGCTACGCGAGACGACAAAGACCGAAGGCGCGGCCGTGGCTGCGGACGTGGAAGAGTACAGCAAGGGTCTGGTCTGTCTGACGGGTGGCATCGAAGGTCCGCTGGCTGCGGCATTGGCTCGTAGCGGATACGACGCCGCACACAAGGCCGTTGAGAAATTGGTACATCTCTTCGGTCCCGGCAATGTCTACGTCGAACTGCAGCGCCATTTCGACCGCGAAGAAGAGCATCGCAATCGTGCGGCGATTCGTATTGCTCGCTCACTGAACCTACCGCTGCTGGCGACGGGTGGCGTCAGCTATGGCACTCCGTATGAGCGCGAAGTGCTCGACATCTTTACTTGCATCCGCCATCGCAAGACTCTCGATACGGCTGGGCGTCTCCTGAGCCGCAATGCAGAGCGGCATATGCACACAGCAGTCGAGATGCACCGGCTTTTCTACGACTATCCTGAGGCCGTTGCCAACACCCGCGAACTGTCGGACCGCCTGCAATTTCAGATGACGGGACTCGGATACGAGTTCCCAGCGTATCCCGTGCCCGATGGAGAGACGATGGATTCGTTTCTCCGCAAGCGCGTGGATGAGGGTATGCACCGCCGCTATCTTCCCAAGAATAATCCGGCGCTTTATGAGAAAGCCAAGCGACAATCAGAACGCGAGTTGCGGCTGATCGAAAAGCTGGGGTTGGCTGGATACTTCCTCATCGTGTGGGACGTTGTCTGCTTCTGCAAGGACAACGGTATTTTGATTCAAGGGCGCGGCTCGGCAGCGAATAGCGTTGTCTGCTATGCGCTCGAAATCACCATCGTCGATTCGGTTGGGCTGGACTTGCTCTTTGAGCGATTCCTTTCGGAAGAGCGCGGCGAGTGGCCGGACATAGACCTCGACCTGCCCAGCGATACCGATCGTGAGCGTGCCATTCAGTACGTGTATCAACGTTACGGGGAGCTGGGGGCCGCTATGACGGCGAACGTCATCACCTTCCGCAGCCGGTCAGCTTCGCGAGAGGTGGGTAAAGCTCTTGGCTTCGATCAGGAGACGGCGGCAAAACTCGCCAGTCTTATGAGCGCGTGGGAATGGAAGGCTCCGAGCGATACGCTCGAAAACAGCTTCAAGGCAGCCGGCCTCGATATGAAGCACCGGCGCATCGCTCACTACCTTCAGAAGTGCGGCGATGTGTTGCATCTGCCCCGCAACCTCGGTCAGCATTCCGGGGGCATGGTCATCTGCCAGGGGCATCTTGACTCAGTTGTACCGATTGAACGCGCAACGATGCCGGGCCGTACGGTAGTGCAATGGGACAAAGACGATTGCTCCGATATGGGCATCATCAAAGTGGATCTTCTAGGGCTTGGGATGCTCGCCGTGCTCAAGGATGCGGCTTACCTTGTCCCGCAGTATTACGGCGAGCAACTCGACTACGCGCAGCTTCCGCAGGATGACGCGGTGTACGCGAGCATTCAGCAGGCCGATACCGTTGGCCTGTTTCAGATTGAGAGCCGGGCGCAGATGTCTGCCCTACCTCGTACCAAACCAAAGTGCTTTGCTGACCTGTCCACGCAGGTTGCCATCATCCGCCCTGGCCCGGTGACAGGAAAGTTTGTCAATCCTTATATCGCGCGCAGGCTTGGAAGAGAGCCTGTCACCTATCTTCATCCATCGTTCAAGCCGTTTCTGGAACGAACGCTTGGCGTGCCTCTGTTTCAGGAACAGGTGATGAAGATCGGGATGGTCGCGGCGAATCTCACAGGCGGCGAAGCCGAAGAGCTGCGGAAAGCAATGGGCGGCAAACGCTCGGAATCCATCATTGCCGGGCTGAAGACACGGCTTCATGAAGGCATGACAGCAAACGGATTCGATGCTGCTGCGCAGGAGGAGGTGATGCGCGTACTCGCGACCGTGAAGGAGTTTATGTTTCCTGAATCCCACGCGCATAGCTTCGCCTCCATCGCGTATTCGAGCGCCTACACACGCCATCACTATCCTGCGGCGTATACCTGCGCTCTCTTCAACAATCAGCCGATGGGTTTTTACTCGCCCGCAACGATAGTGAATGATGCAAAGCGGCATGGCGTCAAGATCGTTCCTATCGACGTACAGCGGTCTGATTGGTTCTGCACGCTTGAAGAGCTAAGCGAGCATGATTGCGTTAGATATGCCGGTCGCTATGCCGTCCGTATGGGAATGAAGTATGTGAAGGGATTGCGGCAGAGAGTAGCGGACGCCATCACCGACGCTCGCTTGATGGATGGGCCGTTCGCCTCGGAGTACGATCTTCGCCGCCGTGTCCCGTCGATCAAAAAGGCGGAGCTAACGCTTTTGGCGAAAGCTGGAACGTTCAACTGGACTGGAGAGAAGCATCACCGGCGCACCGCTTTATGGAATGCGGAGCGTGCCGGGGAATCCGCTGGACCGCTCTTCGAGCACGTCCGGGACGACCATGAACTGGAAGTCACCGCGCCGCTGGGGCGGATGACAACCGAAGAGCGGTTGGTTGCTGATTTTGACAGTACTGGGCTGACCCTGGGTCCGCACCCAATGGCCTATCACCGGGCAAAGATGAATGCCGCTGGCGTGCTGTCTGCCGCAAGCCTGCGCGGAATGCCGGACGGAACGTATGCCCGCATCGCAGGAGCAGTGATCGCTCGGCAACGTCCGGGCACAGCTGAGGGCTTCATCTTCCTTAGCCTCGAAGATGAAACGGGCATCTCGAACGCCATTATTAACCCACAACTTTATGAACGAAACCGCATCACGGTGACGCGTGGAAAGTTTCTCCGTATCGATGGCACGCTCCAGAATCAAGATGGCGTTATCAATGTGAGAGCATCAGCCGTGCAGGTATTAGATCTCAGTGAGGTCGATATGCGGTCGCATGACTTCCATTGATGTTTACCGCCTTACACGGGCGATAACACCGAATCTTTTTGAGCAGGACCGCAGAGGTGGGTGGCGCCGACGCCTAGCGGCCGAAGAGAGGGAGAGCACGCTTGGGGCGTTTGTCCTTGTAAAACAGCATTTGCTTCGGAGCGCAAAGCTCCTTGGTCTCCTCCCCACCCCCACGCACTGAACAGCCGCGGTGTGACTCTTGGCGTTCACATCGATGCCACAATACAGTGTTTAGTTCTTCTGGGTAGAGCGCTTGCGCATGAACTGCCTGCGGCATCAAGGATTTGGTCCCGGCTTCCGCCCTTTTCCGCAGTCACGGCCTCGCTCTCTGTCGCCGACCTTGAACATGCAGAAATTTGTTGCCGCTACACTGCACTTCAGTTAGCCTCGACGGGGAATCCCAGAGAGGAACACGACGGCAGCAAAATCAACTAGAAATACCGGAAGCCCTGGACGCCTTCGGACGTGAACGCGTTGAAGCCGCTGGCGCCCGAACCAGTCCTACGCGGGTCAGTAGGACGTATTCCGGCGGCGGTATCCGCCAAGCCGCCACAAAAGGGCGTTAGCCTCAACCCGACAAACCAGGCCCCGTACGGGACACGGAAACGAAACTAGAGGGACAGCCGTTAGACCCATAATGTAACGCCGCTACGTTATAGACTTGAGAGGGCATTTCCACGTCATTCGACGATATCAACTCGCCGCAGTTTGTCTCGGAGCTGAAGTGCGGTTCCACATCCGCGTGGGACCGTCTCTTCGGGCGTCTTCTCCAGCCCGTGGCGAACTACCTCGCATCCACATTGAACGTTCCCGAACTTGACGCAGAGGAATGCGCCTCCGACGCACTCTACAGCGCCTATAAGAAGATCTCTTCGTTTCGCCTGGGCAACGCGAAACTCACCACTTGGATTTTTGAAATCGCGAAGAATCGCGCCATCGATTTTCATAGGCACTGTCGCGTCCAGTTCGTCTCTCTGGAGGAGATCGGGGAAATCGCGCCACCTCCGGGGAAGACCGAATACGCCGGCCTGAATAGGGCGCTGCTAGACGAGCTTAGGGTAAAGTTGGAAGCGCTTCCGCGGTGTGACCGGGACATCGTGCTGTGGCGGGCAGATCATTGCTCATATGCCGACATCGCCGGGTGGCTCGGCATCAAAGAACCAGCAGCGCGAGTACGACACTTGCGCGCCATGAAGAAACTGAACGTCACGCTAGAGCAGTCGGAAGAAAACGAAATCGCCACGGAAAGGGAGGTGTCCGAAGATGAATGAAAAAGAGCTGAACTCGGGACTTCGCCAATTGGTTAGCCGAGGGGAGATTGAGTTAAAGATGACCGACCAAAGGGTCGATTGCCTGCTCGGTCAACATCTTCCCGAACCGAATGAACGCCTGGACCGACTGAAGGCGCGGCTAACTACACAAATTCAGAATGACGCTATCGAAAAGGGTCGTACGGCTGTCGGTTCAAAAATCTTACCCTTTGGCAGATTCATCGAGGCGATTCGCGACGAAGCAAAACTTACCAGACTTGAAATAGCGAATCGGCTGTACAAGGATGAGGCGTTCGTGTCGAGAATTGAGCGGGGAGATGTCCACCCTACAGCGCTTCCTCCGTCGGATGTCGCGAATTTGCTAATGCTCTTTCGCGTCACGATCAGCCAAGCATCCGCCACTATGAACGTGAGCGCCGACGTCAGCGCGACGAAGCACGGTTTGAAGGCGGCGGCGCGTTCACATGGCGGTTTACGTCATGACCAAAGAGGCGAAGATACCGAGAGAGCCCTAGATGTGATTGCCGCCCGACTCCATCAGAAGAAAGCAGCCAAAGCATCGGCAGCACCACCTGCTAACACTGACGTAAAGGAATTCATCGAAAAACTTGCTACAGAATTAGAACGCAAGGGACGGGCAGATCTGCTCATTTGAAAAGCGCATTCATATGTCGGCTGACTGCGATACTGACGACCTGCTCGCTAACCGCAAAAACCTTGGATAGATGAGGAATTTGCTTGTTGGCCTCAGCCTTGAGGAGTTCAAGCGGCACCAGCAATTCCCCCGCGAAGAAATCCGCCTCTGCTTCTTCGGGTGATTTTGTATTGATGATTATCTCTTCGCCGGACGGAGGGTTATCGATACTCACGGATTCTCCGAACGAAGCACCCTTATGTAAGAAGTAGTGACCCAACTCATGCGCGAGCGAGAAACGCTGGCGGTGAGGGTGATGGTTTGCGTTGACCATCGCGTGGGTCTGGCCGTCGCCGTCTTCGACGATCATTGCATCAACTGAGTCGGGCAAATCGTCCAGTTCCTCGTATTCAATCCCGTGCTTGGTCAGAATCGCTACAAGGTCTACGGGAGCAGCGACAATCTTACTGTCCCTCAAAACCTTCTTCACCATCTGCTTCACAAACGGATAACGTACTTCGCCCATCCGGCAGCCTCCTTACGAAATCTGTCGATTCCAGCCGTGTGCTGATGTCCTGTAACGCCCCTTCGTTAGATGGGGTGAACATACCATCGCCGAGTATACGGTGGGAGTCCGCGATAAGGAGAACATTTTGATCTACCTAGGTTGTATTACCCACGCATCAAATGGCAGCATTGCTACGGTCGGGGGCACGGACAGCGCCACCGGCGCGCTGAAACACTTCACCGAGGCACAGGCCATCGCGGCAATCGACGCCGGTACGGAGAGATTTGCCGTGCATGACGACAAGGGCCACCAAGCCGACGTGCGCGTTGCCCACAATGGCACCCGCCGTTTCCTCGAAACCCACCGCGACGGGGTCGTCACGGACAACCTTGGCCGCCTGCCAATCTGCCGGCACGCCCAGGCTGTCGCGCCGTCCCCTTCGCCGGCTCCGTACCGTCCCGCGCCGGTGCAGCGCGGCCACTGTGTTGGCGTAAAGTTGCTGAAGTAAAGCCGATGCTAACGCCGGACTACCAGCAATTCGTCCAGGCGGATCCGCCAGCCGACGGGCTGACGGTTTCCGCTTGGCGCGGCGTAATTCAGCCCTATTCGGACGATGCTGCCGCGCGCTCCATCCTTTGCGACATCGAGGCCGAGCGCACGCTATGGATCTCGGCTGGCTCGATTCGTCCCGGCGTGTCTAAAGAAAGCCACTGGGCGCACCCGCTGTTAGTGAACATGGCGACGCCGTGCGAGGTGATGGTCTGCACGCAGCCGGACGCCGTGCCGCGCGCTTACCTCCTGAGTCCGCGCTACCAGCCGTACTACGGCGATACCACGGTCCACCCGCACCCAAGGAGTGACCAGACGATTGACTACGAAGGCAGGCCGCTGCCCGGCCTGTGCGTGTTCTCAAGTGCAGAGTTTCGATTCATTGATGACGCGGACTACTACACGCAGTTTCTCGACCAACTCACGCAGTACGTCGCGAAACATCTGGTCTGGCTCCGCACCAGAAGGCTCTGCCGCAAGATCGGCCACGTCATCACGCCGCTTTATCAGCCACCACCCGGCGAGGCGATTGCCGAAGATGCTCCGCGCTTCCAATGGGTACGGACGCCAAGCGGTCCCGCGCTGGCGATAGATTTTTGGTCGGGCTATTGGCCTGGTCGCTCGGCCAAGGCGGTCACGCCGGCGGAGCATCTCCGTCAGATCAAGCCGACGCAGCCTTGTTGGTGCGGTCGGCACAAGATGTATGGCGAGTGCCACCGAAACAGCGACGCCGTGCTCGCGGGTGAGGCGGGATAGTCGAGCGCGGTCAGCCGGTTTCTGTTGCGTGGCTGCTCCGGCACCATCCCCAAGGCACCGGCATGCGATCTTCCAGGAGTTGGTGGAGAAAGGCATCTCGCGCCCATATACTTCGTTCACATATGGAAGCTCTTTGGATTTTGATCGGATTCCTCCTTGGCGGCTTGATCGTCTACTTTTTGACCCAACCCCAGGTAAAGCGCGCGGAGAGTCAAGCGGCCACGGAGCGACTGCGTGCGACCAGCGCAGATGAATCGCGTCAAAGGCTCGAAGTGGAAATCTCGGCTCTTCGGGAGGTTGCTACGCGGGTCGGCGATCTAGCGATCCAGTCGGAAGAAGATCGCGCCAAACTTCTGACCTTAACGGAGAAGCATTCGGCTGCCGCAACTAGCGTCGAAGAACGGGATCGGACAATCAGCGGCCTGAAAGCGCAGGTTGATGCAATGTCCGAAGAGGCCGTGGCAAACAGGGCCAAAGTGACTCAGTTGGAGATCCATCGCGCCACTCTCACCGAGCGAGAAATTGCACTGAAGGAGGAGCGCGAACAGTTCGCAGAAACAAAAGCAGCATTCCGTGCCCAATTTGCCGAACTGTCCGCAGAAGCCCTCAAAGACAACGGCGAGAAGTTTCTGGAGACTGCGAAACGTGTGCTGGCCCTCCAGCACCAAGCTGCAGAGGGCGACCTAACCAAGAGACAGGAAGAGATTAAGAATCTTGTAAAGCCTATCGAGGAAAGCATCAAGGCTGTAAGTGACGCGACCCGAGAGATGGAAGCGACACGAGCGACTGCGTTTGGGTCAATCGAGGAACAACTTCGCAGTTCGGTTGCATCTGCTGTTGAAGTCGCAAAACAAGCCGGTGCCCTCAAAGATGCCTTAAAGAGACCTAACGTAAGGGGACGATGGGGCGAGGTACAGCTCAAAATCTGTGTGGAGTTGGCAGGTATGGAGGAGCACTGCGATGTCGAGTTCCAGGAGACATCTCTCACCTTGGATGAGGAAGCTCTGAGACCGGACATGATCGTCCGGATGCCAGGCGGAAGAAAGATAACGGTAGATTCGAAGACTCCAATGGTTCACTTCCTGAGCTACATCGAAGCTTCCAGTGACGACGAAAGACAAGCGGCTCTAGTGAATCACGGTCGGTCTGTGAAGAAGCACGTCGGAGATCTAGCGAAAACTGATTACATGCAGAGAGTCGCGGACAGTCCCGACTTTGTCGTGATGTTCCTGCCAAATGAGTCATTTCTGTCCATGGCGTTAGAGAAAGAACCTACGTTCATGGAGGAAGCCCTGAAGAGGAAAGTTCTGGTAGCCACGCCAGCAACGTTGATTGGGCTTCTGAAAGTTGTTCAATTTGGGTGGAACGAACAGAAGATCGCTCAAAATGCCCAGCGAATTGCCGACGAAGGTTCCAAGTTAAATGGAGAAATTGTTAAGTTCCTGGCCGATTTCGCGAAGTTGAGTCTCGCATTGGATTCTGTAAACGAAGCTTTTGGTAGTAGCAAGCGACGAGTTGAAAATCAAATAGTGAAGCGATCCTTAAGCTTAACGGCTTTGGGAGCGCCGAACACCTCTTCACTCAAGAAGAGCAAAAAGGTTCTGGGAGAAGTCGCAAATCTTCTAAAAGCTGCCGGCGCCGACGATGAAGACATAGAGCAAATCGAAGATCCAGAACATCTGGCCATTGCTGCCACGAGTGACGAAGACGAAATCGAAGATTGACGGTTAGGCACACCGCTTGCTGTCGCATCTCGATCACAGTTGATAATTCAAGCTATGGGACTTTTCGACTGGCTGTTCCACAAACGCCCTCCGATTCAAGCGGATTCAGGGTCAGCAATCTCTAAACGACGCTCCTCTGAAGAACCCGTCAAACCGTCGGGTGCGTCGACCATGCCTAAAACTGAGTTCATTGAGATACCTGAACGAAAGTTCTTTGGAGAGTGCGTCCGATCACCCAACCAGAGGTACACGCTGGCTTGGAGGGAGGCGAACGAATCGAGTTCTCAAGGTGGGGCTCGATCCCAAGGCAAAGGAAAATATATCGTCCTAGTGGGCAAGGATGTCATTGCTCAAGGTGCCGTGGCTCGCCCGAACGACGGCAAAATAGCCAATGACGGGAACTTCATCTTGAACGACTGGGGATTTGGTGGAGGTCTTCAGGGAGTCTTCTTGGCGTTTGATCGGTCGGGAAAGCCGCTCATCAAACGTCGCTTCGAGGCCAACCTTTTCAACAACGGGATCTCGGTCGATGGGAGCACCGCAACATGCCAGACGGCAAATGCCTATGAAGGAGAAGACGGGTCAAAGCTGACCATCTTCAACCTGAGAACCGGAGTCGAGGTCGGTTCTTGGATTCCCGCATCCGGTTGGGCTGATTTCTATGCATTTCCCGCAGACGGCGTTATTCAATTGGGGTACTCGAAGCTCGGACTGTTTTCATACGGTTGGGACGGGACGTTCCTGGATGCGGAGAAATGGCAAGAGGCCCGGCTTTCGAAGGGAGACTACAGCACGGTAATGATGGCGGTAGAATTCGCGATCAAAAGCGGTGACCAATTAGCAGATGGGCTGGCAGACCGCCTGCTCAAGAGTTTGGAACGGATTTCCGGGCAGATTCCAGCGGTTGATATTCAGAGAAAAGCGATCCTGAAGAAACTTCAAGGTCAATGCTGGGAAGCCAGAGGCGATCTGGCAGGCGCCCTTGCTGCATACGATGCAGCGCTGGCCATCTACCCGAAGGTTGGTATTAAACGACGTGCGGATCAGATCAGGAAGCAACAGCTAGGGCTGATTCGCTAAGACCTCGGCAGATGCTGCGATTGTGGCGTTTTTCTCACTCTGGAGTGAATTCCGACCTAAACCGCGCCTCCCAGAGTAGAGTAGATGTGTTCCAACAATTGAGAATTTTACCGTGGGAGGGTTTCCGACAACGGACTGGAGTGCGGTTGCGTTCGGGAGTGCCCATAGCTGAGGAATGCCTTGCAAATCTTCCTGCACATCGTCCAATCGTTGTCTCCTTTCCTCCGTGGGTTTGCGGCGCTCATTGTCGCATTATGGATAGCGTTCCTTGTCAGAATGATCTGGCAGGCAATGAAGGTCCACAAGGCGAATCGGGCGATCCTCGCTGTCTTAGACTCGGTGCCGGCAGCTAGCAGCGAAGAACGCATCGACGGGTTGCCGCTTGACCGGATAAACCTGTTGCGGTCGGCTTTCCTGAACTCAAATGAGCATGCCAAGGATTGGTGGAATGCGATTGAAGGCTCACTCCTTCCTTTGAATTCGCCCGTATCAGAAGATCGCTGGTTCGTATCTGACGCAGCAAGGGACCTGTTCAGTTCCGAGGAACTTTTCGAGGATTATGCGGACGTTTCGCACCAAGCAGTGCCGGGGATACTTACAGCCTTGGGTCTTTTGGGCACGTTCAGCGCCCTTCTCCTGGGACTTGCAGACCTTCGGTATACGGAGAAAGCCGTTCTTGGACTGTCTGATCTCATCAATGCCCTCTCAGGAAAGTTTTTCACGTCGGTACTTGCGTTGGGCTCAAGCCTCATCTTTGTTTTAGCCGAACGTTTCCTTTTCGCCACGAGATTCGAAAGGCTCTACTCCAAGGTCTGCGGGAGGTTTGACCGGGTCTTCCCGCGCCTCACGCAAGAGCGACTGCTTATCGACATTCGCAAAGAGACTTTGAGCCAATCGGTTTCTCTATCGAATATCAGTAGCGACCTGGTAGGCCAGCTCACGGGTGCATTTCAACAGACCATACTGCCGAGCTTGTCGATTGATCTCGCAGAACAGTTAACGAAGCAGCTCCTTCCCGCTATTCAAAAGATGGAAGGTGCCTTGGAACGTCTCGAATCGCAGAAACAGGACTCTGTTGTTGGCGAATTCCGGTCGCTTGTGACCACTTTGGAAACTTCAATCACGAATGCGTTGTCAGACATGGGCTCTCGCTTTCACGAACAGTTGACCGGTTCGGCTCACTCCGAATTTGCAGCTGTTCAAGAGACCCTGTCCGGAACCTCGCAGATGCTTTTACAGATGAACGCGCAATTCGAACTGACGCGTTCGGCTCTTTCAAACCTCGTTGACGCAGCAAATACCTCGTCCGACCACCAAGCAAAGGCGAGTCAGGATCAAGCGGATGCTCTTCGCCAACTCATGCACGGCCTGATTGAGGAGATGGGCAAGAACGCAACTTCAAACCTGCAAAACATAGCCGGAGCTCTGACAAACGTAATCTCAGATCTGTCGAGAAAAGTTGAAGATGTTTCCGAAACAATGATTCGAACTGTCAGTAACGCTGCTCAAGGAAGTCAGAGTTCTGCAGATGCTTTGATAGCGAAAAGTGGCGCGTGGACGGAAGCTACAAGTCAACAACTAACGAACCTCCTGGAGTCCATCGAGGCCCGAAGTGGAGAGTTCAAGGCAGCCGGTCAGAGCCTGCTCGATGCAAAAGGTTTGCTCGCTGACGTGTTGGACAGGAATGCGACTGCACTCAAATCCATGGAGTCAGCAGCCAGACAAGTCGAAGGGTACACAACAGCTTTGACGGTAGTAGCGCGGAACACCGACGACACCCAGGATGCTGCGCAAGAGATCAAGGCGGACCTTCGCAAATGAGACTACTCGAGGCCCTTCAGGGCTTAGCCGCCTTCCCACGCGACATCAGCTTGACTCCGCTGTCGAAGAGTTGCGATCCAACATTTGAACTGAAGCGTCTTGATGCTGCCGTGACGACGATGAAAGCTCGGGCGGCATCGGCGCGTCCGCCTGATCCAGCCCGCATCGAAAAGCTAATCGCTCGTTTCAAGACTGAGAACCAAAACTTGGACGGCTTTGAGCCAAGAGAGATTCGCCTCCTGGCTTGGAATAACCAGATGCTTTTAAACGCTCGATTTCGATCTCAGTTGGCGGAACGTGTTCGTTCCCGCGTGGTAAAGCCCAATTTGTTAATTTTGAGCCAAGTCTACTTCGGCAATTGGGGTGAACACGCCGAACATGAACTGTTCGAACAAATGCTCAGAATTCTGGCTGATCAACAAGCCGGCTTCACTCCATTACTTCAACGCTACAAAGAGAAAGCCGGTTCCATCTTCAGTACCAGCGCGGATATTTTCCTGAGTCGCCTGATATCAAGCGAACAGGCATCCTTGACGGATACTTTGGAACTTTGGGGTGTGGCAACAACAACACCTCTGGCATCTGCGGTGCTGACTGCATATATCAACTACATACTGAATGAGATTTCTACTGGGCGCGTGAGCCAATTGGACGATCTCTTGGCTACCTTTCAACTCCCTCTGGTTAAGATGTCGACTTTCCAATTGGCGGTTGGCACACTGATTCTGTCACCTCATGCAGATCGTAACGACTCCTTCCGCAAGCACGTCGAAGCATTCGTTCTGGATAGCCCTCGCCTTGGAGATCCGCGTCTCCCGCACAATGTTCCCAAATGGAATGGAATCGATGCAGCCGCTCTCCGCAAGTTTAGGACGTGGCGCGCCACGAAAGATCTGGTGTTCTTCTTTCGTAGTGTATTGCCGGAAGGCAGGGACCCCCACGGTCGTAAAGACTTCTGGCTCCGTTATGTTGATCAGGTTGTCGATTCAGTTGTGGCTCTATGCCCTACTGACCTGCAAAGGCTGCACACCTCGCTATCCTCGGAGCGAGTCCATCATTGCAAGATCCAAGAGAACCAATCGATCAGTTGCTTTCTCATGCGCTTTAAAGGAGCGAACGAGGATTTCATTGTGGCTGAGTTCAGCAACGTGGGAAAAGCACGAATCTTCTATTACGGACGATTCCTGGAGAGGATTGGGGATATCAATCGCAGTGAATTTCGGCTTCGCGAACTCAAGTCGGAAGAGGGGCTGGCGATCAGTTTTAGCCATATGAGCAATTGGCAAAGCAAAGTGCGAAGCACCCTTGCGCAGATAGGTATCAGGGCATCATGACTATTCGCCTGGCACAGTACGGAACATTGGAGGTTTTGGCCGATACCGATGGCATGCGCCTAATTGGCCCCCCAGCGGTCGATTTGAGCAGCCGCAGGGGTTGGCCTAGTGATGTCTTGAGCATTCCGGATGCAAAACGATTAGCTCTAGAGGTAGAGCAATCTTTGGAAATGGGTTACGCGACCTCGTACGGAAACATCATCTTCATACCAAACGAATTATTCCCTGAAGTAAGGCGTCGAGGTCTTGGTCTCACCGAGATATCAACTGAATGGGCGCCGGTGCTGCTGAAAATAGACCGAGCCAATGACATTGGGCGTCCAGAGTTCAAGTACCGCTACTCCTTTCTGTTCGAATCCAGGCCCATAGACTTCAAGCGCATTGGTTATTTTGGAACGATCCCCGGGGATACAACGGTGTATCGCCTAGACGACCAGACTTTCGCGCTTGTCTCTGAGATGGACAGGTTCAATGATCTACCTCTCGACGAAAAGGGGCGTTCGGAAAGCTGGCTCGCTTTCAGCAAGGTTAAGGAATGCGCGATCGATGTCGGCGCTAGGCTCGATAGCTACTTGCTTTCTAATGATGTCGTCGTGCCCCGACAGCTCAATCTTGAGGTTCACACTTGGGCCGATGGCAGTATCAGTTTCGCGCCTCAGGTTTCAGGAGTTGAAGGCCCTGGTTTAAAACGCGCCTTCTTTAACAACCCGTCCGTGCAAGATTTTTACTCTGTCGACGGCCCGAACCAATCGCGTGTTCGCGTCGTCTTTGATGAGCGACAGACGGAAGCACTTGGGCGGATGAAAGATGTTCATCACGCGAGAGGCAAGGAAAAAGAAAGATTTCTGGAGAATCCAGAATCGGTTTTCGAGGGCTTGCTGGACGTAGTCGAAGTGAGGTATGGGCGACGCGTCACAGGTATAGGAAGCATCGTTTCTCCTGCTCAAGCTCCGCTTGCGCGGAGCCGAAGTGTCCTAGAGACGGGTCTAGCAAATGAATCGGCGTCCGGTCACAGCGGTGTACGGCTAACCGAGTCCAACGGCGGCACAGTCGACGTTCCGCTCGGCACGACCGCTGAGAAACAGGACTTTGTTGCCGCTGCGGCTAATGCACTCGATCAAAACACACCCACGTTTGTTTTTGGCGGAACAGAATTCAAGGTTGATGAAAGCGTCAAGTCGTACCTTCAGAAAGAAAACGATCGCGTCGAGAACCGCGAAGAAGTTCAAACACCACAAAAGACTGATGCGTACCTGCTCCCGTATCAAGATGACGAGGATCTCAAATCCTGGGACGTAAAAGATGCAGACGAGGCCCGCAGGGCTTGCGAGCCTTCGATAGGCTACGTTTTACCGTCTACGTTGCAGTCAAACGTCATATTGAAGACACATCAACTTGAAGGTATTGCGTGGTTGCAGACTTGTCACCGTCTGCGGCCCTCTCGCAGAGGAAGCCTTCTAGCAGACGACATGGGGCTTGGCAAGACCTTACAGATACTTTCCTACCTTGCCTGGTGTATTGAGCATGATCGCGATCTCGGGCTCTCAACTTCGACACCTCCGTGGAGACCGATCCTGGTCGTTCTCCCCTTGATCCTTCTCGAAAGCAATACTTGGGAGAACGAGATAAACGCGCGCTTTCGTGCCGGCGTCTTCGATCCAATTCTCGTTCTGCACGGCGACAAGATCAAAGAATTGCGAAAGGGCAAGGTTGCGGGGAAAGAGACCGTTCTCGGAAAGCCAATGATTCCTGCTGCCGAGTTCGCGAAGCACAGGGTCGTGATAACGAACTACCAAACCCTGACAAATTATCAACACAGCTTTGCCCAGCTGATTCCCGGAACCCAGAAGTCGATGTGGTCCGTCCTGATAACCGATGAAGCGCAGGAGTACAAGTCTCCTTCGACAAAGATTTCACATGCCTTGAAAACCCTGCACCCCGATGTTCATATCGCATGTACAGGAACGCCTGTCGAGAACCGTCTTTTGGATTTATGGAATCTTATTGATACGGTGCAGCCAGCCCTATTGGGCACCTCAAAAGATTTCAGTGCAAAATATGAACTCGTCTCCGGCGATTCCACTGAACGCTTATTGGAGCTAAAGCAAAACCTCTTATTTAACGCCGCTAACGCGTTCGTCTTGCGTCGCAATAAATCGGACGTGCTGACAGATCTTCCGCCCAAGACTTATGAGCCCTTGTTCTCCGAGATGACGGATTGGGAAGTCCGGATGCACCAAGAGCTTTTGGAAAGTGTTGGAGGCGGCTCCCCGCTTAAGATTCTGCACAAGCTTGTGGCGCTGTATCAACACCCCTCGCTGCTGAGAGGCGACGGTGGCGCGCTTGACGCCAAAGCTTTACTTGAAGAATCTTCAAAGCTCCGAGCAGTTATGGAGCTTTTGAAGAACATCAAAGCCAGGAAAGAGAAATGCGTCATCTTCGCGTATCGAATTTCGATGCAACAGATTCTAGCAACTGCCATTGAGTTCGTATTTGGAATACAGACGGACATCGTGAATGGTTCCACGGAGAAAAGCGGAGGCGTTGACGCCGGGAGCCTGGGCAGTCAACAGGCCCGACGAACGCGAAATGCAATGTTGGAACGCTTCCGAAATACGAACGGTTTCAGTGTCATCATTCTGTCTCCCTTTGTGGCGAGCATCGGATTGACGATCACCGAAGCCAATCACGTCATTCATTACGGTCGATGGTGGAATCCCGCCGTTGAGGCCCAGGCTACCGATCGTGTCTATAGAATCGGCCAAACAAATCCTGTATTTGTTCATTTGCCGATTTTGCGTGACACTCAAGGGCGTTTGCCAAAGAGCTTCGATCAAAATCTCCACGAACTAATAGAAGAGAAACAGTTGCAGGCTCAAAATTTCCTGAGCCCGCTACCGGAGGAATCTCGCATCGGAGAGGAACTCTTTGGCAAACTCAAGGGTGAAGCTCCGATTCAGAATCTCGTAGAACCGGTCACAGCAGAAACTGTTGATAAGTTGCCTCATCACCTGTTTGAAGCACTCATTGCTCTCTTGCTTGAAAAACAAGGCTACAAAACGATCCTCACGGCGAGGTCGAATGATGGCGGAGCTGACGCTATTGCTTGTCGTGAGGGTGAGGTGTGGCTGGTGCAAGCGAAGCACACAAAGAAAGACAGTTTGATCAACAGCGTTGCAATGGGCGATCTCATGGCCGCGGCTCAAACATATTCCAAGCCCCTGTCGTACTCTCTACATTTACTGGCCGTCACGAACGGGAGCTTCACGGCAGACACGAGAAGTGAAGCTGATCGAAACGGAATTCGGCTTCTTGACCGGCACAAGCTTATGGCTGATCTCCGCACAAATCCAATATCACTCGGAGCGGTGTATGCGAGAGAAGACGATAGATACTCTTCATTTGCTGAAGGGGTTGCAGCAGCCAATCGTTGGTTTGGATAGAGGCGTCAGTGACCATGATAGCGACTCCTTGTGGGCGTTGTCTGCAACGTCGCGAGCCTACCGCGTTGCGCTTATTCAAGTCCCACGGTACTGTCTACATTGCGAAACCCGCTGTAGTTGTTTCAGATGCTGATAGCGCTGAAGATTTTGACACTGCATGGCTTAAACTCGGCGCGAGCGAAGCCGCGGAATCAATATAAAGTTGCGCGTCGTGGGCCGCGCGAGACACGGAAACATAGGCGAATCTATCGTTGATTAACTCAGGGTGTACACGGCTGTCGATGTGAACGAGGACGCGGTCTGCGGTGAGCCCTTGAGAGCTATGGCTGGTTACGGCGTAACCATGATCGAAGTGCCTCATCTGGTTTGCATCGAAGTTGGCGGTCTTGCCATTGTCCATCCGCACAGAAAGCTGGCCATCTTTGCCGATCCGTTCGATGGTGCCAAGGTCTCGGTTGGCAACGTTTAACTCTTTGGACGGCGCGGTAAAGCCTAGACGGTCCCCAACCGCAAACTCCCGCTCTAGCTCGCGGTAGACGTTTACGCCGTAGAGCCGCGCGGGGTTATAGGCGACGGTTGCGCCATCTTCTTTCTGAACGGTCAAGAGGTTGTCTTCGGGTTGAGTAGCGATCACCCTCGTATAGCTTTGTCTTTCTATGCCGATGTCATGGCTGCCGCGCGGATAGTAGAGTACGTCGTCCACCGCATAGCGAGCTGCCCAGGTACGGTCGGCGCCGGTCATGTCAGAACGCGGAGCAAGTATGCGCATCGCATGGTCCTCCGAGGCGACCGTGCCAAGAGCTTGCAATTCGGCACGCACGGCAAGATTGATCTGACGACGCGAGGCGTTATCGGGAGAGACAACGATGGTGTTATCCGGGTTGGCGGCGTAGCTTCGCGCAATCGCCGCGACGCGCTGCTGGGGATCGGCAATCTCAGTGACGCGTCCCTGCTGCTCCAAGAGCGCCACCCCCTCGGCGATTTCGCCGCGTGACAAATGCTCGACGGCCTTCAACAGCTCGGGGGCTTCGCGTTGACGCACGATCTGGTCAAGTTGTGCCGTTTTCATTCCTGCGTTGACCAACTGCTCGAAGGGCTTTCCGGCTTCGACACCCTGATGCTGCCGGGTATCTCCGATCAGCAACACACGGTCGCCGGATTCCAGCTTGGCGAGGAAGTCGTGCACTTGTTTGGTGCTGGCGAGACTGGATTCATCGAGCATGTACAGATGACGCTCGGGGTTCGGCTGGCGACCACGGACGAGAAACCCCTGCAGGGTGTCGGCGAAGATCCCAGCATCGCGGAGCTGGTTCGCGGCGCGGGAAGTCGGGGCGAAGCCTTCGACGACATAGCCGCGCGTTTCGGCCGCTTCACGCACCGATTTCAGAAGGGTCGTTTTGCCAACCCCTGCCCGCCCCTCTAGCCCTTGCACAACATCGCGCGAGGTCAGAATTTCCTCGGCGGCAGCCCGCTGTCCGACGTTCAAGTGCTGCTGTTTTTCGGTGTGGGCGACGGCGGCTTGTATGGACATTATCTGTTCCGTGCGGCCCTGCCCCCGCTGCATATGGCGAAGGATTTCTTTCTCGGTGCGGATTGTCTCCGCTGTCGTGAACTGCCGCCCTGTGTCGTGTTTCTGTCCCGGCACAAGCTGGAACTCGCCGGAAGTAATGCGGGCCTCGAACCCGGCACGGACTTCGGAGTACGTGGTTTCACTCATGCCGCGTCGCAACGCATCGCGGTACAGCTCGCGCTCATCAATGACGGCTTCGCGCTCAAAACTGCGATCGCGAGCATAGGTAACGGCCTGCCGTGCGATCTGCTGCGACATTTCAGAATTACGCTCCGGCGCATGCCCTCGCACACGCGCCTCCATCACCACAGCGTCAGCCTGGTTGCCGAAATCGGTGGCGATCTGCCGGTGTGCAGCCAACACCTCGGCGGGCGAGTGAATTACTTTCCGATCACGGGTGGAGTGCGCAGCGATCTGCGCCGCCTCTGGTCCCTGATAGCCGGTCTTCTCCAGATGCTCGCGTATCTGCTGGCTACGTGGGCTTGAGGCGTCAAGGTATTGCTGCGAATAGCCGATCCAGCCCGCGCCCCATCCGAGCACTCCGGCACCAAACAGCGCACCGAAGAGTCCTGGAATCGCATCCTGAAAGCGACCGCTCATCATCCGGATTCCGGCGAAGATCAGACCGCCGAAACAGATGACGGCACCCGCGTAGATAGCGAACGTCTTGAAAGTCCCCATGAGCGTTTGCGCTCCGGAAAAGTCCATCGTTCCCTGGCCGTGCGCAACGCTCGCGAATGTGAGCGCGACAAGTGCCGGCCACAACGCACGCGTTGCTTGGAACAATTTGCGTCTGAAGAAGGGCTGCGCCAATCGCTTGGCAAGGTGGGTTGTGCTGCGGGGAATCACGACATGGCTTATGCGATACATCGGCACCTCCATCGACTGGTCTCAGTCGGGAATATGCCGTGATGATTGGGCTCGCGCTATGCTCGCGTCCAATACGTAATATTTATCGGGTGATAGCTCCGAAGTATCACCTCGTTCTATCTCGCGCCGATGCTTCAACTTCTAGCTGATTAGCTTCATCTGAACCGGCTCATCTTTCACAGGTTGGGAGGGACGCTTTCCGGATGCAATGGAGGTTTGTAAGGAGACCGATACTTTGTTCAGTGCCGTGTCTTTGCCACTCTGAGGAAGCTGTTTCATGAGCCGCTTGACCAGGATTGGAACGGTCTTCGGATGACGCACCTTGTGATAGATCAACGCTGTATCCACGGTCCAATCCACGCCGGCGATGGGGCGTGTCGTTAGCTCTTCATCAAGATTTGTACCCTCTCGGATCAACGCGAAGCCGTGTCCCCCTTTGACGAGCGTCTGCATCTCAGAGGGATGCGAGGCCCACGAGTATTCTTCAATCTGAACACCAGTGTCTCTGAGGAGCTCCAGCAACCGTTCGTGAGCGTCGGGGTGTCGCTGGGGGTGATAAAGGACGGCAAGATTCCCCTGCAAATCGGCGGTCCGGAGAGAGGCTCTCGCAGCGAGCGGATCGTCTCGCCGCAAGCAGGCAACGAGCCGGTCTCGCCGCAGTTCTTCGATGCGGAGGTCCGGATGGCGCAAGGGCAACGTCACGAAAGCGGCATCGACCGTTCCCGACACAACTTCTTCCGCGAGGTGCGCCGTGTCTCCATGCGTTGGCCGTACAGGGCAAACGGGAAGGATCTCTTTGTGTAGATCGCAGAAGGTGCGAAACAAGCTGTGATCGACCAGAGGAGTGCATCCGAATCGAACGGAGCCAACCTCACCGCGTTCAATCGCTATGAGTGCATCGAGAACTTCATCGCGCGTCTCCAGCAGGAACCGGGCTAAGACCTTGAATGCAACTCCAGTGTCCGTAGGCCGAATACGCCCGCCTTTCATCTTGCGGAAGAGGCGAACCGAAGCGTTCTCCTGAAACTGTCGGGCCTGAACGCTGAGATTGGGTTGCGCGGTGCGCAACTCCTCCGCAGCCGCTCGGAATCCCTGTCTCTCCAGGATCGTCAGCAAATATCTAAAATGGCGAAGCTCGGCCCATTCATACATAACGCACCGCTCGACAAGAAGTAGTGCTCTCGACTCGACTCCAAACGAGCGGGTTAACCGCATCTCCGCCTGTGGAAATTCTGTCAATCTAAATCCCGGTTATCAACAGAAAAGTCCATTTTGGCCATAATTACGCCTCGCGGAGAGATGTCTGTTTTCGACGAAGTTGCCCCGAGGTGATACGTGAAACGCATCACCCGATAAATGGAAAGTATTAGACAAGACTCTTCTGTCGAGAGAGGCTAGGCACATTTCCCGGTGTCTTCCGATGCCGTCATTCCACATTTGGAGATGCTGTATGGCTTTCGCGGCAAGCGTTCAGCAAATGCCTTCGAGGGATGTGCTTCTCACCGTTGAGGACGTTGCTCAACGGCTGAATGTCACGAAGGATTGGGTCTGGGATCACTCCTCACGCAAGGCTCCTTATCTCCCTGTCATTCGCATGAGCGACGGCGTACTCCGCTATCGCTTGAGCGAGGTTGAAGAGTTCGTCAGCGAACGGGAACGCCTCTCCGCGATGCGAAGAAAGCGCCGCTAAACAAGCTGATACCACAGTAAAATAGAGGTGCCCGCTTGTTTCCCCCCACAGAACTGAGAAACCAATGGGTAAGTCGTATCAAAAGGGCTGGGTCTCGATTCGCGGAAAAAAGTGGTACGGGTACTTTCGCCGAACCGCTTTGGATGCGGAGACCAATGAACCGAAGACAGTCTCGATTCCCGTCGCGCTTGGTCTGAAGTCGGAGATGACCAAAACTCAGGCGCGACAGAAGCTGGAAAGCGAGATTGTCAGACTTACCGGGCAGACCATCGAAGACGGAACCGTAAAAAACGGGACCGTGACCTTCGGATGGTTTGTTCGCAACCGTTATCTGCCACTGAAAGAGGCGGACTGGAGAGACGAGACGGCCAAGATCAAGAAGTATTTGATTCAGGCCGATCTCGTGGACGAGTTTGAAGCGATCCGCTTGGAGAACTTCGACAAGTTCATTTTGCAGAACCACCTCAATAAGCTGGCCAAAACCTGCTCCAAGGACAGAGTCTTGCAGATTCGCTCCTACATGCGGGACATCTTCGCCGAGGCTGTCGATCAGGACTTCCTCGCGAAAGACCCTGCGCGTATGGTCAAGCCGCCAGCGAACCTTCGCGAGGTCGATAAGACGACCTTGACGTGGGATCAGTTGCGGGCGGCATTGGCGAAGCTCGATTTTCGCGACCAGGTTCTGCTGAAACTCGACATGACGAATGCACTTCGTCCGAGCGAGCTGTTCGCGTTTCGGTGGAAGTGTCATTGCACCATCGCGGTTTCGCTCACCATCGTGGAGACGATCTACAAGGGAAAGATTCGGCCCTTCGGAAAGACGAAAGGAAGTCTGACCGAAGTCCCGATTGCGAAGGAACTGTCCGAGGAGCTAGTTGCTTGGCGGCAAGTCAGCCAGCAGGAGTACGACAAGAAGAAGCGGAAGCAGTACGACAAGAAGCGGAAGCATGGCCTGCCGCCTTCGGACCCGGAAGCGTTCATGTTTCCGAACCGGGACGGCTCCTTCATGGATCCGAGCAACTACCGCAAGCGGGTCCTGCACAAACTGGCCGAGGAACTGGATCTGCCGAAGCTGACGTTCCAGGTCATCCGCCGCACAATCGCCACGCTTGGCAAGACCAAAGGTCATGTCAAGGATATCCAGGGGATCATGCGGCATACGAAGGCTTCGACCACGACAGATGTCTATATGCAGTCGTTGGAGCCTGAGGTTCGTACCGCCATCAACTCGATCTACGACGAGTTGGTGGGCAACGGTACGGATGGATCTGCACCGGACGGTCCTCGCACGGCGTCAGGAGGTTCTCGCTCGGGGAGCGAGAATCCTGTCGTTGCCGTGGCACAGGTGAGTTCCGAGAGGGCTCCCAGCGCGACGGTAGAACGTGCGGAGACGAGCGAAGCGAAGCCGGTTCTTGGTGTGGTTTTGGAATTTGCGACAAGAATGCGACAAAGTCGCGGAAGGGAGGTGCTTCTAAATGATTGAAATGATTGGTGGACCTGATCGGGATCGAACCGATGACCTCTTCCATGCCATGGAAGCGCGCTCCCAGCTGCGCCACAGGCCCACTCTTTCTATTCTGGCCGACCGCAGCGCATTCGTCAACGTGATCGGGAACTTATCCGGTATCTCCCGGTGTCTAAAGGTAATAGAGTGAGCGAGCACTCAGCCGCCGGCGGCGCTGTTGAACTAAACCCCGTTAAGCTAACCCTCTGAGCCTCGCAGCTCGGTATTGCAACTTGTTTCACCAAAGTCGTACTGTAGAGGTACCCGGTATGCAGGCGGGCATGATAGTGGGCAATCTAGCCAGCGCAATAGGCATTACCACCGAAGATGCTGCTCTTGTAGCCGACCTCAAAGCCGGCTCCGAGGAGGCGTTTGCCCTCCTCATCGCGCAATATCATCAGCCTCTTTATTCGCTCATCGCGCGCAGCCTCAACGACGCCGCCGACGCCGCCGACATCACCCAGGAAGTCTTCATCAAGGTCTTTCGCAGTATCCGCGGCTTCCATGGCGAAGCTAGCCTGCGCACCTGGCTCTACCGCATCGCCCTCCGCGAGGCTTCGAACCAGAGACGCTGGTGGTCGCGCCACAAAAAGCAGGAGATCACCATCGACTCCCCGTACGAGTCCGACTCCGACGACGAAAGCAACGGTCTCTGCCTCAGCGCAACCCTGGCCGACCACTCCGATTCACCCTTCGATCAAGCCGCGCAAGGTGAGGTCCGCGAGCGCGTCGAAGCCGCTCTCCGCCAACTCCCCGAGGCCTTCCGCACCGTCGTCATCCTCCGCGAGATTGAAGGCTTCGCCTACGAAGAGATCGCCGAAATCCTGAGCGTGAACCTCGGCACCGTCAAGTCACGGCTCACCCGTGGCCGCTCCGCCCTGCGCGCGTTACTCAGTATCGAAAGTGCTATCCCCCCCACAAACTCCGCATCGTATCCTCTTACCGAGACATCCAAGGCAACGGTGACGCGATGACCCCGCAAATCTGCCAAAAGTGCCAATCCTCCTTCTCCGCCTACCTCGACGGCGCCGTCAGCGGACAACGGATGCAGCAGATCGCCAAGCATCTGGATGCCTGCGCCGGTTGCGCACGCGAGTTCGCCGCCCTGCGCGCCATGCAGCAATCGCTCGCCACCCTTGGTCCGGCAAAGGCTCCTGCAGATCTTGGGCTTAAGCTCAGGCTCGCCATCTCGCACGAACAGGCCAGGAGAAGATCAAGCTGGCTCGACACCCTGGCCCTGAAGTGGGACAACGCCATCCGTCCAATGCTGGTGCAAGTCTCCGCAGGGTTCGCTGGGACCGTCATCCTCGTTGGGGGCATCGGGCTTCTCCTCGGAATGGTCGCTGCACCGGAGCCCGTGATGGCGAACGACGAACCCCTGGGGGCTATGACAGCTCCGCACTACCTCTATTCGACGGTATACCCAGGCGCCATCGTCACCGATCACGACTCCGTCATCGTCGTCGAAGCCTATGTCAACGCCCAGGGCCGCGTATACGACTACAACATCGTCTCAGGCCCGGACGATCCCGAGGTCCATAGCCAGATCGTCGATCGGCTCCTGATGAGCGTCTATCAGCCGGCCAGCGTCTTTGGCGCTCCCGTGCGTGGCCGCGTCGTCCTCACTTTCTCCGGAATCTCAGTCCACGGATAGGGAATCAACCTCCGCGGAAATCGCCCGCTAACCTGATCTTTTTTTCAGAGGGGCTGACGTCATGCAGACTGATTACGCCCTTGTCGCCTCCGCCTATAGCTCTTTCAACGCCCGCGATATCGACTCCGTTCTGAGGACGATGCACAAGGATGTGGACTGGCCGAATGCAATGGAGGGTGGCCGGGTCAATGGCCATAGCGGAGTCCGCGAATACTGGATCCGCCAATGGAGTTTGATTGAACCCTCACGTTGAACCTGTCAGCTTTACCACTGACTCTGACGGCAGAACTCTCGTCCAAGTCCATCAAACGGTTCGCGATCTCAGCGGCAAGGTCATTCTCGACCAGATGGTGCAACACATCTATCTCTCATACGGAAAGGACTCATCCAAAGCATGGAAATTCGCTCCGGAGAGCCATCCTAAGGATCTCCAGCTCCGCGCAGTTTGCCACTCCGCCCTTTGCTCCCTTAAACTTCATGGGAGCGTCGAATCCCTATCGTGTCTTTTCTAACTAAGTCGTCTTTCCCTCGGCATCCAGCGCTTCTTCTGTGTCTCGCCGTTTTGTCTCTCATCAACGAGTCGGCCGTCCCTGCTATAGCGCAGAAGCCAATCTCCTCGAGCAGCAGTAGCAGCACTCCCGACACGCCCACAAAAGAAGCACCGTCGAAACCTGCGGTTCGTATCGCACAGCCAGAGGCCGGCGGCTCCGCCATCACGCTAGAGACCAGCGAACCCCTCTTCTACATCGCGGTAGCCCTCAATACATGCGGCTACGACGCCGATCTCGCCGCCTCCAGCCCTGTGCGCAGCAAGATTCGCGAAGAGATCAACGCCGAGGTCGCAGTATCTGCCGCAGCCCGCACCAGCAGAGACGCACTCTGTACTTACATCCGCGACCACACTCTGGCCGACAGCAGCCTCAACCTCGCCCAGTACATCTCGCTGGCCCTCTACCTGTCGCCGCCCCCTGAGCTAACCCCCACCGCCGACGAGACCGAGTTGCCTCCCGACTCCACCCAGGTCATCAACATTCTTCCTCTTCTCCGTACCTTTGCCGAAGATATCCACCTCAACGCCATCTGGGTCGAGCATCGTCCTGACTACGAAGCTCTCACAGCCCGCGTGCACGACCCTCTCACGAAGATGGTCCTCAACACCAACATCTATCTCAAGCTTCCTGTCAGCAGCTACGACGGCCGCCGCTTCCTCGTGCTGCTCGAGCCCATGCTCGCTCCTTCGGCGACCAACGCCCGCATCTACTCCAGTGACTACATCATCGTCGCATCCCCAGCCGGTGAGCCTCTCGGCGCCGTGCACATGGACGACATCCGCCACATCTATCTCCATTATGAGATTGAGCCGCTAGTCTACGCGCGCGCTCAAGCCATGGAGCGCCTCCAACCCCTGCTCAAGGCCGTCCAGGACGCGCCGCTCGAGTACATCTACAAAACCGAGATCGTTCCCCTCCTTACCGAATGCCTTATCAAGGCAATCGAGACCCAAACCATGGACGTAGGTCTCACCAAGCCCCAGCGCCCGGGTCCTCAAGTGAGAGTGCGCGCCGATCTCGAACGCTATGACGCTGAGATGAGCGCTTATGACCATCAGGCCGAAGCCGTCCGCCGCAAAGCCGTCGATCTCGCCATGCGCCAGGGATGGGTGCTCGTCGATTACTTCTATGGCCAGATCGGCACCATGGAAAAGGACGGCATCAGCCTTAAAGAAAACATAGGCCAGATGGTCTACGGCATGGACGTGGATCGCGAGCGCCATAAAGACCAGCAGATCGCCTTCCTACCCCAGGGCAGCCACGACGTTTTGCGCCGCGCGACAACTCAATTGACCGGCCTGCAACTCGCCGAAATGAAGATCTTCAAGGGAGACCTTGCTGGAGCCTCCGACATCGCCAACAAAGTCCTCGCCGACCCCAGCGGCGACCACGCCCAGGCCCACTACGTCCTCGCCCGCGTCAACCTGATGCAGCGTCAACCTGGCGCAGCGATTAACGACTTCCAGGAGGTTCTCGACACCTCGAAGAACCCCCGCACCCTCGCCTGGTCGCACATCTATCTCGGCAGGCTCTACGACATCATGCCGCAACCTGACCGCCAGAAGGCCATCGCCGAATATCAGGCCGCTCTCATCGTCCGCGACGCCCAGCCCGACACCAAGGCCGCCGCCGAACAAGGCATCAAGCAACCCTTCGTCGCCCCTAAAATAGAGCATCAAACACCGGATGACTCCGACAACACCCCCCTGGACCCTAGCGGCAAAGCCGAGAAAGACGCATATCGTCCGCCAACCCCACACTAACCAGGCGTCCAGACACAGGCGTCATCCGGTAAAGTAGTAAGCAGAGGGGTTCGATGACGACGCGCCACAAAAAGGCCGCACAATCGAAGACGAACGGTGCTTCTGCGCCTCTGTTCGATCATTGCTTTCGCCGCCCCGAGCTTCTCACCTGGGCTCTCACCCATCGTTCGCTCGCCTACGAGACCAACCCCGAGTCCCTGCCCAATCCCACCGCCGACAACGAACAACTCGAATTCGTCGGCGACGCCGTCCTTGGCCTCGCCGTGGCCGAGTCGCTCTTCCGCCGCTTCCCAACCTCCCGCGAGGGCGAACTCACTCGTCTCCGCTCCTCACTCGTCAGCCGCCGCCATCTCGGCGAGGTTGCTGCCCGCATCGACCTCGGCTCTCTCCTGCTTCTCGGTCGCGGCGAAGAACAAAGCGGAGGTCGCCGCAAGCCCGCTCTTCTCGCTAACGCCCTTGAAGCCGTCATCGCCGCTCTCTACCTCGACGGCGGCCTCGACGTTGCCCGCGCCTTCATCGAAAAGCACATCATCGAACCTACCCTCCCCAATCTTCACCTCGCCATCAAAGCCGGCGACACCTTCAGCGGAGCCATCGGCGACCACAAATCCGCCCTGCAGGAGCACCTCCAGGCCACCGGCGCTGGCCAGCCGCAATACGTTCTCACCGACCAGAGTGGCCCCGACCACCAGAAGCGCTTCCGCGTCGAAGTCCGCATCGGAGACAAAAAGGGTGGATCACGCGCTCTAGCCGAATCCGAGGGGACGACCAAGAAACAGGCCCAGCAGGACGCCGCGCGCCTCGCCTTCCAGCGTCTCCTCTCCGAAACTCATCTCGGCAACGAAGCTGACACAGCGGAGGTGGTCAAATGACCAATCCCGTCGCCGACGTCAAATCGGGCCAGATCAAAGCCCAAATACAGGCACAGTCACAAATCCTCGCTCCAGCCGTCGAGACCACCCCGGCTCCAAAACCCAGTCCATCCTCGAAGCCACTCCGTCATCAACCCTCCCACCACGCCCATCACAAGGCCGGCATCCTCCCCGCGATGCAATCCCTCCTCCACCTCATCGTCATCGCGATCTTCATCATCACCTTCTGCGCCCAACCCTTCCGCATCCCCTCTGAATCGATGGAATCCACCCTCCTAGTCGGCGACTTCCTCCTGGTCAACAAGCAGGTCGCCTCCTCAAACACCGACGGCTCCGGCCTTCTCCCCGCATCCACCATCCATCGCGGCGACATCGTCGTCTTCCACGACCCAGTCGACGCCACGCTTCATTTAGTAAAACGCGTCATCGGCCTGCCTGGCGACCGCCTCCGCCTCCACTCCGGCCAGGTCTTCATCAACGGCCACGCCCTCACCGAGCCCTACGCCGTCTACCGCCCCAGCCCGCCCGACAACTTCCGCGACAACTTCCCCCGCCTCCAGAGCGCCGACCCCGAGATTGACTCTCACTGGTGGATCCGCATGCGCTCGCTCATCGACAACGGCGAGCTCATCATCCCCACCGGCAACTACTTCGTCATGGGCGACAACCGCAACGACAGCGAAGACAGCCGCTACTGGGGCTTCGTCCCTCGCGAAGCCATCGTCGGCAAACCTCTGCTCATATACTTCTCCCTCCAGCAGCACGACTCCGACGACGCAGCCACCCTCACCCAGCAGGCCGTCGCCGATCAGCGCCGCCAGCACCCCAGCAAGATCGACACCCTAGTCGACTTCGCCCGCTGGGGCCGCACCTTCCAGGTAGTCCGCTAACCCACGTCCTCCGTTCCGGACTAAATGGTGGCCAGCGACGGGATCGAACCGCCGACGCCGGCCTTTTTCAGGGCCGCCTAGCAATGGAGCGGACTCCGAACTTGCTCGTTTCATACGAAGCCGCGCCGACGACAGACCGCTTATACCAGGATCAGCCTAAGCGCTAAAACCGCCGACGCGAGCATCAAACAGATGTCTTCGTAGGTGAAGTTTCTTAGGTAGAAAATAATAAGGGGGCGGAGTTTCCCCCCTTACTGTCTTCGACCTTAGTGAGCAACAGGAAATTAAATGATGACACGAATATTCTGCTGGAGATAGTCTTTGCTGATGATTGCGGAGTCCTTCGGTGTTCTTGACTTGGCTGGGACACGGTCAAGTTCAACGACGGCCCAGCCATGAAATTTGACCTTATCCAGCGCAGCGAAGACGGACGGAAGATCGACGCGGCCACGGCCGAGCTCGACAAATTCGAAGGGATATTTTGCTTTGGGCGTATCCGCAGGGATGTCGTGGACGTCCTTGAGGTGAAGGAAGAGAAGGCGGTCGTGATACTTTTCAATCGCCTTCGCCGGGTCGCCTCCGCCTGCGACGAGGTGGGCGGTATCAAGCTCAAGCCCGACGTATTTAGGATCAGTGTTTTCGAGAATGAGATCCAGATTCGCTGGGCTCTGGCTAAGCGTGTTGAGATGGTTGTGATAGCCAAGCGGGACGCCGAGATCAGCAGTTCGTTTGCCCAACTCGGTGAGGAGGCTGCCAAGACGCTTGCACTCATCGAGCGTGGCCGACCGCGGATAAGATTTGAGCTGATCCAGTATCTGAAGATAGAGACCGCCTGAGTCCTTGACGAACTGCGCATTCGCGACGTGCTTTGCGATCTGTTCGGCCTCGGGCTCATCGAGAGACACATCGCCGCTGGAAAGAGCCACAAAGGTAAGCTGGTGCTGGCCCAAAAGGTCCTTCAGCTCTGCGGGTTTGAAATCTGTCACGGCATTCGCGCGAAACTGAATGCCAGGAAACCCGAGTGACGCAATATCGTCGATCGCCTGGCGCTCTTCGTTGCCCCAGGTCATGGCAGTGTAACCAAAGCGGATGCCACGCATGCGGTCGGGAGCAGCTAAAGACGGCAGGGTGGTTACGGCTGCGGCTGCACCAAGACCCGCGAGAAACGTACGTCGTGTGAAATCTGCATTCATAGCGGCACGTCCTAACTCGGTTGTGTCCGGAAGATTGTTGGTGGCTGGGCGACCAAGCTGCCCAATCTCCACGCGGGTCGTTAGTCGTGCGCTGGCGGGGGCGGCGGAGCAGTCGAAGACGGAGTCGGCTTGCCTGTAACGGTATTCGGCTCCATCAACTCAACGCGTGTCCCATCGGGATCGTAGAGATTCACCTGGCGCTTCTGGTTGACGCCCGTTGCAACCTTGAGTTCTTTGCCATAAGTCTTGAAAGCGGGGCGCGCCTCAAGAATGGCGACGGACTTCGCAACGTCAGGTACTGCGAGGGAGATATGATTTTTAGTGCCGAACTTATCTGGCGCATTACGGTAAAGCATGAACTCAACATAGTCGTCTCCATCGGGAACCTTCATGTTGATCCAGCTCAACTCCTTGGGATTTCCGCCTCCACGCCACGTCTCCTTAAAGCCCAGCACGTTCCCGTAAAAATCCATAGACTTCTCACTATTCCCAACAAGAAATCCTAGATGGTAGATCTTGGTTGCGATGCGCGTCTCAGGTTCGAACTTGCCGGCGGCCTTTGCTTCAAAGCCATCCGGAAGAGTCTGCACGAACTCGACCAGCATGCCATCCGGATCCTTGATCTCAAAGGCGTAATCACCGGTGTGGGTCTTCCCCCCATTGCCGGGTTTGACATCGAATCCCTTCGACCGCAGGTAGCTGCGCATCGCTTCAATATCGTCGACTGTGAAGCAAAGATGGCTCATCATGTTGGGTGGCTGAGTAGGCGGCTCATTGAAAAGCTCAATGTGTTGATGGTCGTTGATCTTGATGAAGGCGATGCGAATATCCTCGCTGTCTTTCTTGGTGAGTGTGTACGACTCGTCGAAGCCGAGGAAATCGTGCCAGAACGCAATGGCCTGAGGAAGATCGGAGACGAAGTAACCAACGTGCGAGATGCCGGTAATCTTAGGCCGTGCAGGACCTGCGTCTTGTGCGAAGAGCGAAGAGGAGAGGAGCAGCACAATCGCTACTACAGTCAGAAGCGAGGTGCGGTAAGGGTTTGCGCGCATTGAGAGACACCTTTCGTTAGAGGATACGTGAAGCGGGAAATCGCACCTAGTCCATTGACTACCGCAAGTCTGGGTGCGAGCAGATGGATAACAGCTATTGCGACGAGATAAGCAGATCCCGCCAGAAGGAACACGGGGACATAGTTGCCGCGGGTTAGTTGGAGGACAAGGCCGATGAAAACGCCGAAGAACATCATGGCGACGAAGCCGCCGCACGCGAGGGAACATGTCCGAAGCGGAAAGTCCAAAGATTGGCCGACCATGCTTGATGCGCAGCAGTTGCCAGACTGACACATGATGGTCGTAATTGTCAGTACATAAAGGAGCATAGATGTCTTGCGCGCGCGGTTGACTGACGAGCCCATGGAGATGAACCGCGCAGGCAGCCAACCACCAAAGACCTTCCCGCAGGTGCATCCGTCGTAGATGACCAGCAGCGGCAGTCCCATCTTGGTAACAACCCGAACCTCGCGTTGAGAAATCCCGGCAGCCAATAAAGATAGAACCACCATATCGGATCAGTCATAACCTTGCCGGCGACGAAGGCCCACATCTGTCGATGTGGAATAAGGCAGGACCATGCAATCTTCGATGTCGCCTGGCTGGAGTCCTTGTTGATGTAGGTCAACTCCGCAGCGGAGATGCGAGGGTTCTCTCCGGGACTACGATACAGCATCGACCAAAGTATTAGCCAGATAATAGCGAAGGCGCCAGTGGCGAGTCATCCGAGGTGGTAGAGTAGAAAGCCAACCGCGAACGGAGTCCGCGTGTCCCCGATGTTCGTGCCGGAGTTGAAGGTTCGTCGGCTCGGGGTACCAGCGTGGTCGCATGCTTCGTCTTCCTTCATCCGCTGCTCTTTCACCGCATGCTGGTAGTGTGCTTGCTTGGACAAGGTCTCTGGCTGCTTTGTCTGGAAACTTTAGGATAAATGCCGGTTTGGCAAACCTAACTCCTCATTTGTCGACCGACGATGAAAGGCGTTATTGCAGACAAGTCCTGATCGCCATTTGAGGACAGATTGGAGGCCAGCACCGATTGGGCCACTGTGGCCGCGGGCAAATCCGCACCTGAAGTCTTTGCGGCATCCAAAACCAGATCCATGTCCTTGCTCATCAGCCGTAACGGAAATTCCGGGGAGTAGTCGTTGTCCTTAATCTTTTTAATTTTTCCTACAAACGCTGGAGGTATCACTGTCGTCTTGGATAGAACATCAAGCAGAACATTTCTATCGATTCGAAGATGTTCTCCCAGCGAAACGGCTTCAGCAATTGCCTGCATATCGACTCCAAGCAGAAGATTGACAACCAACTTCATCAGAATGCCGGAAGAGCCAGGCCCGATTAAGAACCATTGTTTAGCAATGGACTCATAGATGGGGGTGCATTTCTTGAAGGTGTTCTGGTCGCCACCAGCGAGTAGTGTGATGGTTCCTGCCTCGACCGCTGGCGTTGAACCGGAGATAGCCAGGTCGAGTAAATCAACGCCTCGGATGGATGCTTCGTGGTGGAGAAGGCGGGATAGTTCCGGCGAGATCGTACTCATTTCAAGAATGACGGTTCCGGGCTTTGCCGCAGAAAAAACACCATCGCTGTCGAAATACACGGAGTGAACGGCCGCGTCGTTGGCCAAGGAGGAAAGGACTACCTCCGAATCGGCGACGAGTGTTGCAATCGACGAGGAGATCACTACTCCATCACGCGCCAGCGATTTTTCCGGATCTGGACTACGATTCCATGCTTGAACGTTCCAGCCTGTCGAGTGCAAGCGTCGTGTCAACCGGCTCCCCATAAGACCCAGGCCGATGAATCCAATACTGGCTGTGCGTTTATTGATTAGGTTTTTCGACATGGCAGTCACGTTATCTCCTAGCTGTTGATTCATCCCATTGCTACTCTTAGCAGTTATCAATTCATCTATAAATTGCGCCAGAACTAACCGAGAGAATCCAATACGTTGATTTCAAAAGCGCCTTCGAGCAAATTGCGAACACTTTGCGCCAGTTGCTTATAGTGGAGTGTCTCTGTATGGCGATCGCCTCGTGGTACAGGATGCAACGGGGACACATATTCACTGTCGAGGTCTTGTGAGTATCCGAGAGTGGTGGTCAGACAAAGACCAACAAATGGGCAAATCGCTTCGCGTTGATCATTGCGTTTACCTTTCCTTATGTCCTGGATGTCCTGACAGCAATCGCAATGCCAGAGCTGGTGCACACGTTCAACCTGCGAGAGCATCGGATATTAGGGGCTTTACGGTGCGCGTGTGGAATTCAACAGAGGATTTGGTCGAAATTTCGACAGAGGCCGGAGACCTTCGACACGTAGTTTCCCTCGGCTAGAGCGAGTTTGAACAGCGCACTATTCCGCTTATGCGACCTTGGAAATTTCTTGCCTTTCCCGCCCTGATTGTCGCTCTGCTGAACATATCGAACTCGGAACCCGCCCAGGTCTCCGTCAATATCGGAGCAGCCCGGTTTGCCCGTATGGCTACTTCGACTACGCCCCGTACAAACTGCGCTCCATATGGGTACTACGGGCCCGAGTGGTTCACCGGAGGCGTCCTCATTGGAGTGGGCCCATGGTTTCACGGCCCCCACGACTTCCACGGCAACGTTGATAACCGCTTCGATCCCCATCACGGCTACGGTCGCTCATTTCCGGAACGTGGAGACAAGGCTTTCAATCACTTCCGCGGAAAACGAGATGCGTGATGGGCGCGGGCACGCAGGCGGCGGAGGTCATCGCTGGGAAAAAGTGTCAAACTGAAAGAACATAGGTGTCACTTGGCGGGTCGTCCCCAGCGTGCCATCTACTCGCACCCGGAAATCTCGCTCGCGCGAGGATTCGAAGTCCGGCGTGAGGAAAACAAGAAGAAGGAGATCTGTGCAGATGAGTTATATGTTCGATGCGAATCGGTATGACGGAGCGCAGTTTCGGCGGTGCGGGCGGTCGGGAATCGTATTACCACCGGTATCTCTTGGACTATGGCAGAACTTCGGTGGGGTCGATGTATTCGAGACTGGCCGGGCAGTGATCCGGCGAGCGTTCGATCGGGGCGTGACCCATTTCGACTTGGCGAACAACTATGGGCCACCGTATGGGTCCGCCGAGGAGAACTTCGGGGAGATTCTGCGAAAGGATCTTCACGACTACCGGGATGAGCTCATAGTCTCGTCGAAAGCAGGATGGGATATGTGGCCAGGGCCCTATGGCGTGGGCGGCTCGCGCAAGTATCTGCTGGCGTCGTTGGACGGGAGCTTGCGGCGCATGGGCCTCGAGTACGTCGACATCTTCTACTCGCACCGGCCGACGATGGATGTGCCGCTTGAAGAAACAATGGGCGCCCTCGTGCAGGCAGTCCGGCAAGGCAAGGCTTTATATGTAGGTATCTCGTCATACAGTCCAGAGCGGACACGCGAGGCAGCACAGATTTTGAAGAGCGAAGGGGTACCGCTGCTGATTCATCAGCCGTCGTATTCTATGCTGAACCGCTGGGTGGAGAAGGGATTGCTCGGCACGCTGGAGGAGCTGGGCGTAGGCTGCATTGCGTTTTCTCCGCTGGCCCAGGGACTTCTGACGAATAAGTATCTGAACGGCGTGCCGGAGAATTCGCGGGCGAAGGCAGAAGGTTCGTTTCAGAGGGACTTCCTGAGCGAGGAAAATCTCAAACGTGTTAGGGCGCTGAACGAAATTGCGAGCGGACGCAGGCAGACGCTGGCGCAGATGGCGATCGCGTGGGTGCTGCGTGACCGCCGGGTCACCTCGGCGCTTGTCGGCGCTCGTAATGTGGAGCAACTCGACAACTCGCTCGATGCGGTTAAGAAACTCCAGTTCACAGATGCAGAGTTGAATGAGATTGACCGCTACGCGCAAGAGGGAGCGATTGATCTTTGGAGAAACGCCCGCGAGGGAGCGGCGTAGCGAACGCGATTGAGTGAGTAGAGGAAGAAACCTGGCTCGGGTGCGTCGTCTGCGCCGAACTGCGAAAGGAATGGCCGGCGGCTAACACGGCCCAAGAGAGGGTTTTCTTCTCCTCGAGCCCGACTTTTTCTCTTTTCTTGAATGCAGGTTCTTGGTATCGGTTTCCAGTCGTTATTAGTCACCGGTCAAACCTAAACGGTATGTGGGAAGCGGGTTGATCTTCAATCCCCGATTATTGGGTGCCTGTTCCTGCCTTTCGCGTCGGATCTTGTGGAGAGCAACGAATATCAGGCCAACGAAGGTTAACGCGACTAAGCCGACCGCATCGAACCCGTGAAGCTGGCTGACCGTTCCATATAAAAGCGCGAGGCCGACAAAGACGAAAGCCAGATGGGCACAGAAGACCTGGAGCGACGCCTTGCCCAGCATGATGAAGGGCTCGATCAGGAACAGTCGCGTGAGCAGTTTTCGCGACCAGTAGATGACGCACGCAAAGGCGATTAGGTTAACCAGGCGCAGCGGGCCGAGCTGCCACTTATCCAGTTGCATGCCGAGCGTCTGCTGCGTGAGATGGTTCCCCAACCAGTTGTGCCGCACGCCAATGAAAAAGATGCAGATAAGGGCGCTGACCTGATAAACGAAACGGGGTGGCCGCCTGAAGGAGCGGCCTTCCTGGACGGAGATAGCGCCGATGCACAATCCGGATACCCAGACCATCTGCCAGGCGAAAAGGTTAAAGGAGCCGGTGTCCTGCAGCGGAATCTGTAGGGTAGTGACGTGAACGACCACATCGTGAACCCACGCACGCAGGCCGAACTGCGCAAGCAACCAGACAGACCCGCTGGCTAGCAGGATGCCTCTCCAGCCTCGGTGTGCCGCGATGGCCAGCAGAAACGGCGTGATCAGCAGAAAAATCACGTACATCGGCAAGATATCGAGCAGCGGCGGGCAATAGATGAGCAGAAGCGAGCCGACAATAGCGGGGATCGGATGTGCGATATAGAAGTTGAGCAGGTTGATCAGCGCAAGCCTGTGCGCCATCACGGCAAAGGCTGCGGCCATGGTGAAGGCGAACGCGAGCAGGATCAGGTGATAGCCGTATATGCGCAGTGCGCGCTTCCAGAGCTTTGTCCGCAGAGCGGCTCCGGCCTCTGCTGCCTGCCGGATATATAGCCGCGCTACAAGCAGTGCAGAGAGGAAGACGAAACCTTCTGCGGAGGAAACGAAGCCGAACGGCTCGTTAACCAGGTCGCTGAGGTGTGTCGGCAGATGCGTGAGAGTCATCCAGACCAGGAAGACACCGCGCAGCGCGTCGATTTCGGGCCTGCGCTGAACCCGCCCGAATCCCAGGACCGAGTTCAACCGCCCCTTTCGATCAATTGTTAACGGCTCCTTCACATTGAGGCTCCCACATATTCTGCTGTGTCGAGGTTTTCAAGAACGCCAACCCGCGCAGACTCGCATTTCACAGGTCTCTCAAGCCTGAACGGACCGAGCGGGTGTGATGATGTGGAAATCACTAAGCGGTTCCACATCACCACCCGTCTACCGCCGCGTATTGCTGTCGTCCGCGGGTTCCCGATGTAAGGCGGCTTTCTCTGTGCGGTATACAACTCTACCCGCCTCGATGAAACCTACGGCAGAGCTGTTCGCTACCGTAGGCTGGCGGACAGTGAATGTTCCACGACGTTAGCGTTCGCGGCTGCCTTCGTTTCGGCCTTCGTAGGATCAACCTTCATTCCATATTCCTGACCTTCGACCCAAATTCGGCTTAGGTACTCGGCGTCTCCGTATTTGTGGAAGGTGACATCGGAGTGGGGATGAGGTTGCGCAGAATGAGTGGGTATGATGTCAACGAACGCCGAATGCACGCCATCGTTACTCTGAATCTGCAATATGTTTGCATCCATATCGGACTGGGTGATTTTGTAGGAGCCCGCCGGCATCTTGGCGTTGCCTGCGTAAAACGGAAATGAGGTTGTGAAATCCACACCGTTAGTGATCTGTGCGGCCAGCGGCATCACGGACAACAGGGACAGCAGCCCCATCTTTACAACTAGTTTGCTTACGTTCTTCATAAGATCTCCTCGATTTAATTCGCATTGCTTATCGCATGCGTCTTCCCTCTAGGAGCATCTGTAATGCCATTCTTCATGCGTTTTAGTCAGCTATGACAAAATTGACCTAACTGGTTTTCTCTCCGTATCTTTCACGGGTTGGAATTGCCCCCTAGGATTCACGTGGGCAGAGCGATTGCACTCGCGCGTGTCGACAAAGCGGCAAGCGGCGACTGCAGGTCGACTGATACTCCTGCGGCTGGATATAGCGCCTCCTAAGTGAACGCACCGCTTGTTCGCTATTCGTATGGCGGTCTAAGCTCGCAACTCCACGCCTCGGCTTCTCTGAGCGCCAGTCGACCGTCTCATTGAACTGCTGCTGCGGAAATGGCGTCAGCAACAACCGCAAGCCTTCGCACCCTTCTTTTGCACCGGCTTCGTGCGATCCATCACACGCCGCTTGCTGGATGGTCGCTCAGGTTGTACCGCTTCTTCCAGCAGCCCCATCTGCCGCTTCATGATCCCCGGTTCGGGAGCCACCATGCAAAGTTTGAAACAGAAGAAGCAGTAGACTACATGGCGCCATTATTGCGCTAACGAAACCGGCTCCGGCGGTGATGACTCTATAACGTCCTGACTGCCTCCGAGACAAGGCCGGAAAATCCCTAGCTTCTGCATCTTGCAGATCAGAGTGGTGCGTTTCAAGCCAAGTTTGGCGGCAGCGCCCTTCGCGCCGCCAATCACCCACCCGACCGTTTCAAGCGTGTTCAAAATCAGGGCGCGTTCGGAGTCCCTCAAAGTCGTTGCAGCAGGAAATATGACGTCATCCTTAGATGCCGTGGTCGGCAGAGGATTGGGAAGCACCCCATAGTTTGAGAGGATCACAGCACGTTCGATCAGGTTCTGCAGCTCCCGGATATTCCCCGGCCACTGATACGAGCTGAGCGCAGACATCGTTTCCGGAGGAATGTGTTGGATTTGCCTACCCGTCCGGCGGCCAAAAATCTCGATAAAATGCGTCACTAGAGCCGGAATGTCTTCGCGGCGCGCCCGCAACGGTGGCAGCAGGATCGGAAAGACGTTCAGACGATAATAGAGGTCCCTGCGAAATTCGTCCCGCTTCACCATCTCCATCAGACCACGGTTTGTTGCAGCCACCAGCCGAACGTCTACTTGGTGGGTCCGAGTGCTGCCCAGGCGCTCGAACTCCTGTTCCTGCAGTACGCGCAGGAGTTTCGGCTGCAGTGCCAACGGAATATCGCCGACCTCGTCGAGGAAGAGAGTACCTTTGTCCGCCAGCTCGAAGCGGCCAATCCTTTGCGCTATGGCTCCGGTGAAGGCGCCTCTCTCGTGGCCAAAAAGCTCACTTTCCAGCAAATCCAGCGGAATGGCAGCGCAATTGAGCTTCACGAACGGGCGTCCGCACCGCGAGCTAATGTTGTGAATCGCGCGCGCGATCAGCTCCTTGCCGGTACCGGTTTCTCCCTGGATAAGAACGGTGGAGTCCATGGGCGCGACGCGCTCGACCTGTTCCAGCACCGCCTCCAGAGCAGGACTGTTGCCTATGAGCTGTTCAAATCTGCGCTCACAAGAAACTTGACCGCTATTTCCTATAATTTCGAAAGCTCCCACAGTGAACCTCCTGGCGCCGGGTGCGTGCTACCTATCGGGCTCAACTCCCCAGAGCCGCCCGGACAGTCGCGAGCAGGGCTTCATCGTTAAACGGTTTTGCCAGGAACTCCACTGCTCCTGCCCTCAACGCCTGCATCCGCATTTGTGCGTCCCCATGTGCCGTAATGAAGATGGTCGGAATCCTGCAATTATCAGCGTTTAGCTTGGCCTGCAATTCCAGGCCGGAGATTCCCGGCATGCGCATATCGGTGATCAGACATGCTATGTGGTGCTGTTGGCCGGACTTAAGAAATTCTTCCGCTGACCCAAACGCGAGCGCAGGCAATCCAACCGCTTTCAGCATGCCATGCAATGCGCCGCGCACCGAATCATCATCGTCGACAATCGCAACCAGCTTGGCCTTTCCTTGAACAGCCATGGCAGAAACATTAGTAGCGGGACCAACAAAGCGCAATCATACTTAGGTATATATGGACTCCAAGGGCACTTTGATCAAGGAGGCAGCTGCAGGTTTCAAAAGTTGGTATTACTCGCCGATTAAGAAGCTAAAAGCTTCGTCGCCATTCTGACCAATTCCGCCAGTGATTCAGCATGCATCTTCCGCATCACGTTCCCGCGATGGATCTTAACGGTGATTTCGCTGGTTCCGAGCTGGGAAGCTACTTGCTTGTTGAGCATGCCCGAAACCACCAGGCCCATGACCTCGCGCTCGCGCGTGGTCAGCGACTCGTAGCGTTTGCGCAAACCGGCAAGGTCACTCTCCTGTTGGCGCGCCACCCGGTCGCGCTCCAGTGCCTGCTGAATTGCATTCAGCAAGTCCTGGTCCTGGAAGGGCTTGGTCAGGAACTCCACCGCGCCAGACTTCATGGCCTTCACCGTCATCGGAATGTCTCCATGACCTGTGATGAAGATGATGGGAAGCCGGATGCCCGCGTCAGCTAACTCTCGCTGAAACTCCAGACCGTTGACTCCAGGAAGTCTCACGTCGAGAACAAGGCAGCCTGGGCCATCCGGTCGCTTCCTATGCAGGAACTCTTCAGCTGTCCCGAAGGCTTCGGACCGCAAGTTCACCGACTTTAGCAGGCCTTGGATCGACGCCCGCACAGCTGCATCGTCATCGATGACGAACACCGTGAGCGTGTCTTCAGACGTCATTCCTAGGGGCTCCATTCTGGTGGGCATGGGTGAAGTAAAAGCTTGTGCCATGTGGAGACTTGCCCGCAGCCCATAAGCGGCCGCCGTGCGATTCAACGATGGACCGGCTGATGGATAGTCCCATGTCGATTCCGTGGCTTCGCGCGCTCTTCCAGATCGGGCTGATCGTGAGCAAGCCAGCCCAGGCAGGTGTTCGCGTTCGTGACCGCGGCAGCAATTGCAGTCCCAACGAGATTACACCAGAGCCGGAAGGAGACAAAGGTTACCAGTGCGAGTGCTATGCAGCTGGACAAAAATGAGCGACTACACGCCAGACCCTATGGAAGTTCCCGCGAGGGTTTTAAGGCGAATAAGTTCGTTCCGAAGAATGGTCTCGAAGGTGTGACGGCTCACTCCTGTGTCACGCTTTAGCGTTCGCATCCAGATCCGGACAACACCGATTCTGCTATATGCGCCTAATCTTTTGCTTAGAGGTTTGACCCTCGACAGGCCTGAATTCTACTCGCCTTAGATGCTTACAGATCAGGCGTGATGATTCGCGAACATCGTTCGCCAGGCCCCCACGGCCTCTACGGGTTGAGCGCAGGGATTGCGAGTGTTTGCCAGACGTTCGAGTGCCAACTCGCGCGCAATGATGACATCCCGCCGCGAGCACTTCAGGAGAGCAGAGCAATCGTCATCGGACTGCCTTTCGAGAACCGACATCACATAGACAAAACGTTCAAACGCATTGAGTGCGACAATCGCGTCAAAGAGATTGGTTTTTCCGGACGCTGCCGATCCTTTGAGAAGGGCGAACGAAAAGTCATCCGCGCGCTCCGGCGCAGGCATGATCATTCGGATCGCACGCTTGAGAAGCGTGCGTCGAGCCCCTGCTTGCGCCCACGCCACGAAAACACCGATTTCCTCCTCGCATTCTCCCATCCCGCTGAGAAAACACTGCTTGGCTTTATCAAGGTCAGCGGTTAGCAGGAACGACAACAGGTACAGACTGTGCATCTCGTCGGTCAAGATATTCCAGCAGTCGGTGCAGGTTGCGTATGTTGTGGTTCTCTCGTCTAAGATATGCGTAGGCTCCAGCATAATTTCACCTCTTTCTCTCTCAGCTTGCGCGGCGCAGCGGAATGGTTGTCCGTTGCGGGAGATATCGCACGATTGCTATCGGGTTGGCACGACTGAAGTGCACAAATACATCGTTCGTCGTGTCCTGGATCCGAGTATTTGGTCTGTGGAATTTGCGGGTTGCCCTCGAGGCAAGCTTCGTAAGCAGAAAACGGTTTGAAATGTGCGCCATTGCGCCGAAGACCAGCTCAGAACGCATTGTGTCCTCCTGTGGCATTGAGGGTCGATCTAGCTCTTCATAAGTTGATTGCATTTGCATTGCCAGAACTCGTGCGAATGAACATCTGCGATGTAACTGAATTCAGGGGTGTTGTTCTGTAGAGGTTTAAGTCTGTTTCAAAGCGTTGGGGGCCTCCGTCGAAATATCGACAGAGACTGAACGTTTTCGACAATCGCTCTTGGCGCGGTGGGCAACGATTGGCGATTGGAGGCTGAATTCGCAGGATCGATCAGGCCCCAGTAGAGCATGCAGAAGCAGTGCTTGCTGCCTACGATGTTTTGCAGCGTCTCCACGAGTTCAGCGCACTGGTTTTGTTGAGGGGGCTTCTGAGTGCGCGGGATACGGTTGCCTCTCAAGAGCAGTCCCGAAGTGAGATCACCATCCAGGTTCATCGTGGACAGATCATGCGCAAAATGGCGGCGTCATCCTTGGCAGATCTGGTCAAAATGGCAGGAAAACTGGGGATTTCCTAATCGTATGAACACCATCGGGTCT
>Ga0185299_10000398_pt1 | contig 122144 bp, 111 predicted proteins | sample PaiPotPPA55metaG_FD_128002 | JGI IMG/M metagenome (GOLD analysis project Ga0185299, IMG submission 128002) | Iron sulfur acid spring bacterial and archeal communities from Banff, Canada, to study Microbial Dark Matter (Phase II) - Paint Pots PPA... ... | reverse complement strand
TCCTATTGCCGAGCCAGCGACAGAGGCAACCTTTTCACCGGCCGTACTCTTATTTCATCAACTCCGCTCTTGCATGCTCGCCGTGAGTCTCTCGCCAGAAACTCTCATATTTACCACGGGCTGCTAGGGCTCTGAGACAAGATCGGTACTGGGACAAAATAGGTACCTCGTAGCGGACAGTTTGTCCCCGGTGTCGTGTCTTCGACGCTGAATTGCAACCTCATCTCGCGTTTATAAGTTCCTCTCTTACATAGCATTAGCGAGCCATCTATCCGTCCGCGCTGCATTGGACGATGAGATGCCCTAAGAGGGTCTCTCAGACCCGATGAAACAGCTGCGAAGCAACGCGAGGATCTACGTTTTAGGGATCACCCTGGTGGGCGCCACGGTGTTTTTCCTGAACGCCGCGCAGTTCCGGCCGCGAAACATTCCCCTCTTCCTGCTTTACCTGGCGGCGGCAGTTTGCACGTCCTGGCTCAACTTGCGGATTCCTATCAACCTGGGCGGCTTTCCCACCGGATTTCTGTTAGTCCTGCTCGGAATCGTGGAGCTGAGTCTGCCGGAGGTGCTGTTCATAGGATGCACCGCCACGCTACTGAGTGAACTCCGCCAGGCAAAGTTCAAGATAGCGTTTGGCGAGCTTATATTCACGATGGGCAGCGTCGCCACCAGCATCGCGGCTGCTTACAATGCCTACCATCTGGCGCCGGATCAACGCCTGAATCCAATTTTCCCGGCCATCCTCCTGGCCAGCTCGCTGGTGTTCTTCTTCCATTACGCCATTGCCTCGGCGATTCTTCGAGAACCGACCAGTTCACTGAAATCGTTTTATCGCAAGCGCCTCTATACCATGCTCCCCTGGTTCGTGGCCGCCGGCTACATGGCGTGCATGATCAACGCCACCAGCCGGGAGACGGGTGTGCCCGCGGCGGTGGTCGCGCTGCCGATTCTGTTTGTCATCGAGCGTGGGTATCGTATGTACACCGACGCCCGAGACCGGGAGCAGCAACACGTGGAAGAGATGGCGGCCGTGCACCTACGGACTATTGAGGCGCTGGCGGTGGCCATCGAGGCTAAGGATCAGACCACGGAAATGCACTTACGGCGAGTGCAAGTTTACGCCCAGGAGGTGGGCAAGAAGCTGGACCTGAACGAATCGGAACTACAGGGGCTCTGCACGGCGGCATTGCTGCACGACGTCGGAAAGCTGGCGATTCCGGAACACATCATCTCCAAGCCCGGCAAACTGACTCCGGAAGAGTTCGAGAAGATGAAGATCCATCCCATCGTGGGGTCGGAAATTGTAGGCCGGATGAAGCTGCCCTATCCAGCGGTGCCCATTATACGCTCGCACCACGAGAAATGGGATGGCACCGGCTATCCGGACGGCTTGGCCGGGGAAGCGATACCGATTGGAGCGCGAATTCTCGCCGCAGTGGACTATCTGGACGCATTGGCTTCGGATCGTCCCTATAGGCGTGCAATTGGTTTGCAGGAAGCGATGGCGAAGGTCCGGGACGAATCCGGAAAGTGCTTCGATCCGAAGATAGTGGAAATCCTGGAACAGCATTATCTCCAACTGGACGAAGCCGCCCAATCCACCCTGAACGGTCAAGCGCCGCTTTCGACTGGCGAGAAAGTGGAACGCGGCCTGGCCCCGGCCACGGGTCTGCAAAATCTGGCGGCGGCCACGCGCAACAGCACCGATCCGAATAACGACGGTTTTCTGGAACCGATCGCATCGGCTCGATTGGAAGAGCAAGTTCTGCGAGAGTTGACGACGGACCTGGGAAGCTCGCTGACTCTCAACGAGACCCTAGCGCTGGTAACGGACCGGCTGCGGCTGATCGTACCGTTCGACGCAATCATTTTCTATATGCGGCGAGGCGATACGCTGGCCCCGATTCACGCCAGCGGGGAAGGCAGCGGGATGTTCTTGCCCACGGAACTGCCGGTGGGTGGGGGCTTGTCGGGATGGGTGGCTCAGAATCATAAGCCAGTCGTGAATGGGAATCCGTCGGTTGAGCTCTCCTACCGGTGCGATTCAAAATTGCGGTGCCAGTTGAATTCGGCGCTAGCGGTTCCCCTGGACGGGCAAGCGAGCGGAATCGGCGTGCTAACGGTTTATCACAGCGACCACGACGTTTACAACAACGAGCATTTGCGAGTGCTGCAGGCAGTGAGCCAGAAAGTCGGGATTTCGATCGAGCAAGCTTTGCGCTATCGCCGCGCCGAGAGTTCCGCGACTACCGACTATCTGACCGGTCTTCCCAATGCCCGGTCACTTTTCATTGAGCTGCAACGCGAGCTTTCGCGGGCCGCACGCGACAAATCGGAAGTTTCAGTGGTGGTTTGTGATTTGGACGGCTTCAAGCAGATCAACGACCGTTTCGGGCACGCCAAGGGAAATGAGGTATTGCGCGCCGTGGCGAGCGGACTCCGTTCGGTGTGTCGCGGGGGCGATTACGTGGCGCGTTTGGGTGGAGACGAATTTGTGCTCATTATGCCCGGCCTGCGGCCGGAGGTTTTCGCGCAACACGCCGACCGGTTTCCGAAGGTTGTCCAACGAGCAGGCTACAATGTGTGCGGTGAAAACCTCATGTCCATGAGCATCGGCCTGGCAGCGTTTCCCGCCGATGGCGAGGATGCCGACGCGCTGCTGTCGGAAGCGGACAAGCGCATGTACGAAGCCAAGAACCGTAAGAAGGCCATGCTGATGGGAAGCGGCTCGAATGAGCCAACTGAGCCGGCAACGCCGGACTCGCCATCGCTGGCCAGCAAGTAGCTTCAACGGCCTAGCGGACCTTTCGATCGCCTTGCTACAATGCAATCCGTGCGCGCTCAGGTGCTATTCCTTGTGGCCGCGTTCTCGGGCGCGGTCTCCGCTCAGGAGATCCGGATCACCTCCGGTCCGGTCGATAACCAGGTCTTCCAACGAACCTCCGAACAGACCGCCGATATAAGCTTCAACGGCGTGGCGTCCGGCAAGAAAGTCAACGGCAAAGAGGTGGAGGCGCGCCTCATCGCGGCTGACTCTGCTGCCGTCCCCGGTTTCGATTGGTCTCCCGTATCTAAAATCCAGAAGCTGAAATGGGGGGGAGAACTCAGGCGCGTGCCGGTGGGCGGCCCCTATCGCCTTGAAGTTCGGCTGCAGGGCAATGACTCCACCCTATCGATCGCCAATCTCCTGGTCGGCGACCTGTGGGTCCTGGCCGGACAGTCGAACATGGAAGGACACGGCGATCTGGTCGACGTCCAGCCGTCCTCTCCACAGGTCCACAGCTTTGACATGGCCGACCGCTGGCTGGTCGCCGAGGAACCGCTTCACACCGTAGTAAGTGCCCTCGATCCCGTGCATTGGCCTCTGAATGCCGAAAGAGTTCCCGAACGGTTGACTGGTCAGCCGCTCGAAAATTATGTCACGAACCGGAAAAAAGGCGCGGGCCTTGGTCTGCCGTTTGCTGTGGAGATGGTCGCGCGGACCAATGTGCCAGTCGGTCTGATCCCCTGCGCTCATGGAGGCACCTCCATGGATCAGTGGAGTCCTGCATTGAAAGATCGCGAGGGCGAATCGCTGTACGGTTCGATGTACCGTCGCGTGCAGGCCGCCGGCGGCCGCGTGAAAGGCGTCTTATGGTATCAAGGCGAGTCAGACGCCAATCCCCAGGCCGCGCCGACGTTCGGTCCGAAGTTCGAAGCGTTTGTTAAAGCAGTTCGCGCCGATTTCAACCAGCCGGATCTCCCCTTCTACTATGTTCAAATCGGGCGACATATCGACAAGAACAATGTATCGGAGTGGAATGCCGTGCAACTCGCCCAGCTTCGCGCCGAAACCGAGATTCCGCGTGCGGAGATGGTCGCCGCGGTCGATCTGCAACTGGACGATGGCATCCATGTCGGCACCGAGGATCTCAAGCGACTCTCGCGGCGCTTGGCCGATCTAGTGTGCCTCGATCTATTCCCTCGCATCAAGGATTTTGGAGAGCGCAAGCGCGGACCCCGCCCCGTGGCAGCCACTTATCAGGATGGTTTTGTGAAGGTGAGCTTTTCTGGTGTGAACGGCCGTCTCCAGTCCCAAGGTCCGATTTCCGGTTTCTCCATCCATCAGCCGGACGGGGAATGGGTTCCGCTAATCTACAAGTCGCACGTCGATCCGGCCGAGGCAAGCACCGTTCTGCTCTCGTTGCAAGGCAAGCTACCCGGTGGCGCTACTCTGTGGTACGGATTTGGCAAAGATCCCTATTGCAATCTGCGCGATGCAGCCGACCTGGCGGTACCGGTGTTCGAAATGAAGATTAGCAGTCCAGGTCTCAGGGGTGGCGCGGGCACCCAAGGTGGCGCAGGTCCCCGATCTGCGAATTACTAACTTCTGATAAACTGAAATTTCCACTTTACAAGGAAGCCCCCATGAGATCTTTAGTACTGTCCCTTCTATTTTCCGCCCTGGTCTACAGTCAGACTCCTCAACTCCCCAAAATCGCTCCTGGCACGCCCGCTCCGCCGCAAGCCCCAGTCCCGGAAGCCAGCGCTCCCGCACCCGCGGCTGCATCCATTGCGCCCGATACAATCGTTCTCGAGTCCAACGGGAAGAAGTACACCAAGGCTGAGATCGACAAAATAATCGCATCTCTGCCGCCCCAGCTTCAGCAGAATGCGCGCATGCAGCCTCAATTGTTCGGTCAACTGTTCTTTTACCAGCAGTTGGCTGCCGACGGCGAAAAGGCCGGCCTTGACAAGCAGGATCCCTGGCAGGCGACGCTCGAGTTTCAACGCATGCAAACTCTGGCGCAGGCGCAGTTGACGACTCACGGAAACCTCATCCAGGTAACCACGGAAGATCAGGAAGCCTACTACAAGAAAAACGCCGACAAGTACCGGCAGGCGAAGGTGCGCGTGATCTACGTCAGCTTTAATCCAGCGCCCAACAAGGCCGGCGCTGAAGCGGACAAGCTGCCCACTGAAGCCGAAGCCAAGAAAAAAATCGACGATCTCCACAAACAAGTTGTCGCCGGCGCGGATTTCGGTAAGCTGGCCCGCGAGAACTCCGACGACACTGCCTCGGCGTCCAAAGATGGCGATTTCGGCATCATAAAGCGCGGCAGTAGTTATCCCGATGCGGTGAAGAGCGCGGTATTCGCGCTCCAGGCCGGCCAGGTGAGTGAACCTGTCAGGCAACCCAACGGTTTTTACTTGATTAAAGTGGATCAATACAATCAGGAACCGTTCGACGATGTGAGCATGCAAATTACCCAGGAAATCAAGCAGCAGCGTTTTAATGAATGGGTTGCTTCCATGCAGACCCAATACAAGGTGAAAGTTGAAAACCCGAGTTACTTTACACCCCACGCACCGCTGCAACTCCAACCGGTCCGTTGAACGGATCCGCAAACGTCTGCCGCCGCTGCAGGGGCGATCGGTCCGAATCCGTTTCTTGCCGGCGCTGACCATCCGCGGAGGAAAGCTTTATTCGAGCTACTCCCGCGGCCAGCCAGTCTACGCCGGAAGCTACATTCGGAAGCGCGAAGTCATTTTGGATTGCGAGCTACGGAGCCGTCCCAACGAGTTGGCCCGCATTCTTACGCACGAGCTGTTTCATTTTGCCTGGGTCCGGCTGGGAAACCCAGTACGCCGGTCATATGAGAGGCTCCTCCGCCGGGAATTTGAGAGCCGCGCCCGTGGCGAGCTGGGATGGTCGGCTGAATCGCGCAAATCCGCCTTTTCCCATCCCCCATTACCCACCTCCCTCTCTTGGCGAGAATACATTTGTGAAAGCTTTTGCGACACTGCCGCGTGGCTTTATTCCGGCGTCCACCGCCATAACGAATTCACTCTCTCGAGGCGCTATAAAAAGCTACGGGCGCAATGGTTTCTTGAAACCTTTCGTAACCGGGGAATATCGATATAATTGATTTAGGAGGCAGTTCCCCCTTTGATCAAGCCCATCCGATTCGCTCCGCTCTGCGCTGCCGTTACCGCCTACCTGTTGTGGACCGCCTGCGCCAATCACTCCGTCAAAGCCGACTCGGTGAAGCCGGAAGAGGCTCGCAAGGCGGCTCCGGAGTTTTCCCTAAAAGATTCCGACGGCCAAACCGTTCACCTTTCCGATTATCGAGGGAAGGTTGTGCTCCTGGATTTCTGGGCCACCTGGTGCGGCCCCTGCAAGATCGAAATCCCCTGGTTCATGGAATTCGAGCAGCAGTTGAAGGGTCGCGGTTTTGCAGTGGTAGGTGTGTCGATGGACGAAGACGGATGGAAGGTCGTCAAGCCATACATCGAGCAGTACAAAGTCAACTATCGTATTCTGCTTGGAAACGATCAGGTAGGGGAGATCTATGGGGGCGTCGAGTCCCTGCCTACCACCTTCATAATCGACCGCCGGGGAAAAATAGCTTCGGTCCATATAGGGCTCTCCGGGAAAGACGAGTTCAAAAATGCTATCACCCAGTTGCTGGATGCGCCTCGGACTACCTCTATTGCTCCTCTCGGCGGGAACTTCGGCTTCATTAAAAGCCCAAGGTAGCTCCGTACTCAGTGTTACGCCACCCGAAAAGCTCAGCGTCAAACGCGGGTCCACCGCCGAAGTAAAGCTCAAGGCGCAACTACAGCCCGGTTTTCACGCCAATAGCAACGCGCCGGCCGACGAGTTTCTCATTCCCCTCAAGCTCACCTGGGCGAACGAGCCGCTCCAGACGGAGCAAGTCACTTACCCCAAACCGCAACTAGAAAAGTACGCCTTTTCTCCCAATCCGGTCTCGGTATTTAGTGGAAATTTCGAAATAGCCACGCGCTTCAAAGCTCCGGCAAACGCCAATCCGGGACTGAGTATGATGACTGGAAAACTTCGTTTCCAGGCCTGCAATAACAAAGAGTGCCTCCCGCCTCGGACAATTGACGTCCGCTTTGCCGTAGATCTGCAGTAAGTGTCATCGGGCCACTGAAACATTCCTGACTCCCCAGAGTCAACCAATCAAGGTTCTTGTCTCGTTTCTATGAACATCCTACGCCTGCTCACACTCACGTTGATTTTCTGCTCGATAGCTTTGTTCGCCGACCAGATCACCATGAAAAATGGCGACCGCTTTTCCGGCGTAGTTATCAAGCTAGATGGTAAGAACCTGGTTTTTAAATCCGATTACGCCGGCGACATTACGGTTCCCTGGGATGCTGTGGCTGCGGTCTCCTCCACGATGCCTTTGAGTATTACCTTGCACGATGGACAGCTCCTGGTCGGTCAGGTAACGACCTCGGACAATAAATTCGTCATCCAGACCCGCGACGCCGGAACCGTGACGGCGGCCCGAGATAACATCCAGATGGTTCGCTCGCAAGCCGAACAAGCCGAAGCCGACCGCTACCTAAACCCGAGGATTACTGACCTGTGGACTGGCTTTCTTGACTTCGGATACGCCACTGCCCGAGGCAACTCCGACACTAGTAACCTGAATGCAAGTGCGACGGCGACTCGTGCCACTACACGCGACAAGATTGAAGTGGACTTTACTTCGCTTTACGCCAGTAATGGAACTACCGGTAAGTCGGTTGTCACTGCCAACGCCATACGAGGCGGGATTGCTTATAGTCTGAACCTGACTCCTCGAACTTTTGCCTTTGGCGGTGTGGATCTGGAGTACGACCAGTTTCAAGACCTGGACCTTCGATTCGCTCCAGCCGGTGGTTTCGGATTCCATGCCGTCAAAACCAAGGACACGTTGTTCGATGTCTTCGGGGGCGGCTCGCTGAATCGGGAATTCTTTTCTAATGGCCTGGATCGGACCTCGGGCGAGATTCTGGTGGGCGAAGAGTTGACATATAAACTGTCCTCCATCACCTCGCTTCACGAGCGCCTGAGTTTCTATCCGAATATTAGCCGTATCGGCGACTATCGCGGCAACTTTGATTTGTCTACGGCTACCACGATCCGGAAATGGCTGGCCTGGCAGATCACAGCCAGTGATCGCCTCCTGAGTGATCCCCTACCCGGACGCAAAACTAATGACTTGATCTTCACGACCGGTCTACGAATTACTTTTGCAAATCCGGCGAGTCGGTAATAGCTGCCCACTTACGACTCTAGACGCACTGTGAAGGAACCCAGCACCAATCCCAGCATCTCTTCAAGCTGGGCCACCTGAAAATCAGCCGGAAACCGGACCTTTTCGGCAAGGTACCGGTCGCGCATCATCCCTTCCAGCATTCCCATCAGAGCCGAGCGAACCGCTTGCGGATTGAGCTCCGGACGAAGCAGATGCATCGCACGCATCTCCAAAATCACGCCGTCGATCAAACCCACGAAGCCAAGAAACCCTTCGGTCAGCGCCACAACGGGACCTTCCCTGCGGATCCGCCGGCCTTCCAGAAGCATTAGAAGCTTGAGTTCCGGGTCCGCCTCCAGGCGCCGCAATACGCATCCAGAAATCGCTCCGAGCTTCTTGAGAGGCGAGGTTAAATTCTGGCTCGCCGATTGGGCCTCTTCCGTTATTCCGCCCCAGCCTTCGTTGAAGATCGCTTCCAGCAGGCCGGCCTTGCTCCCGAAATGCTTCATGAGCTGCGATTCGCTGGTTCCCGCCTGTCGCGCGATCGCCGAGGTGCTGGTATGTTCGTAGCCCCGGCTTGCGAACAATTGCTTGCCGGCTTGTAGAATCCGCTGGTGTGTGGAAACTTTTGATGGCGGCGATGCGGGAGCTGGTGTCACGGGTTAAGTGTATCACATAGTAGCACTGCTATCTGCGTTCGTGCTACTACTAACACCACTCCTTAGAGGGTGCTCACTCGGTAGATGTGTGGTCACTCGGTTCGAGGTTCGGCATCTCGCAACAGGACTGCCTGCTGTTCCGCTCGAGTATCATTCAAAAACGTTCCAAGCCCACTCTCCACTGCTGCCAGATACTTCAGCTTCGTTTCATTTCTCTGGATCGGAAGAAAGTCGACGTGGAAATGAAAATAGGGAAGCACTTCGCCGCCCGGCCGCTGCCGCACCAACATCATCAACGGCATCGGAAATCCGAACAAGTTGTCATATTTCCGCCGAACGATTTTCAGTAGCGATGCGAGATCGATCCGCTCCTTTTCGTCGAGTTCTAGCGAAGCGCCCAAATGACGCCGTGCGCAAATTTGCATCTCGCTCGGGAACCGGCCAAAAAATGGAAGAAATGCCACGAAGCTATCGTTCGCCGCCACCAGTCTCCGGCCATCTTCCAACTCATCCGCCAGGATGCGACAGTACAAACATGTGGACTGGTCGCGGAAGTACTGCTGCGCCGAATCCAGCTCCCTCTGAATCAACGGCGGAATGAATGGGAGCGCGTAGATCTGGCCGTGCGGGTGCGGCATCGTGACCCCGATTGCAACGCCGGCATTTTCGAACACCGATACGTATCGAATATCCGGATTAGCAAACAGGTCCTCGGTCCGCTTGGTCCACAGCTCTATCACTTTCCTCCATTGCTCCACCGGCAACTGCGATGGAAGCAGCCGGTGGTTTGGAGAATAGAGCACCACATCGCAAGCTCCCTTCGCGCCCGTGCTCTTGAACTGACCCGGCTCCGGCGAAAACCCCGGACGCTCGAAACTGAATGCCGGAAAATCGTTGGGATAAAGATAAACGTCATAATCGTGCGGCACCAGCCCCGATCCGGGACAGAACGGGCACCAATCCTCCGGTAATTGTGGACGGCCTTGGCGCTCGGTCGATACCGCCACCCACTCCCGGAGCAAAGGATGCCATCGCAATTCAGAGGTCGAGCGCGCGTCTGCCATGTAGAACCAAAACACAGAATACAAGGAATACACGCCGCCACTTACGGCGCGCGACTTGCTACAACTGAAGTCAAATGAACATCCGCCAGGAAGATGTGCTGGACTACCATGCCTCCGAGCCGCAGGGGAAAATTTCCGTCACGCCCACCAAGCCCTGTTACACCCAACGCGATCTCAGTCTTGCCTATACTCCCGGCGTCGCTATTCCGTGCCTTGAGATCGAAAAGCAACCGGGCTTGGCCTATCGCTATACGGCTAAGGGAAATCTTGTGGCGGTGGTGACTAACGGCACGGCCGTGCTCGGCTTGGGGAATATAGGACCACTCGCCTCCAAGCCCGTGATGGAAGGCAAGGCGGTCCTGTTCAAGCGCTTCGCCGATATTGACGTCTTCGACCTCGAGCTTGCCGCCAGTGATCCTCAAGACGTCATCCGCGCCTGCCAGATGCTGGAGCCTACGTTCGGCGCCAATCAACCTGGAAGACATCAAAGCGCCCGACTGTTTCATCGTCGAAGAAGAGCTGCGCCGCACCATGCACATCCCTGTCTTTCATGACGACCAACATGGAACAGCCATCATCGTCGGCGCCGCGCTACTGAATGCCCTGATCCTGGTGAATAAGAAAATCGACGAGGTGAAGGTGGTCTGCAACGGCGGGGGCGCGGCCTCCATCGCTTGTGCCGAGCATGCGATCAATCTCGGCATGAAACGCGAAAACATCATCATGAGCGATATCGCGGGCGTCGTATATGAGGGCCGCACTGTGGAAATGAATCCTTACAAAGCCCGCTTCGCTCGCAAGACCGACCTGCGCACGCTCGCGCAAGCCATGCGCGGCGCCGACGTTTTCATCGGGCTTTCAGTCGGTAATAGCGTCACTCCGGAAATGCTGCTGTCCATGGCCGATCGCCCGATCGTCTTCGCCCTCGCGAATCCCGATCCGGAGATTCCCTACGACGTCGTGGCGAAGACCCGGCCTGACGCCATCGTCGCCACCGGCCGATCCGACTATCCGAATCAGGTGAATAATCTGCTCGGCTTTCCCTTCATCTTTCGCGGCGCTCTGGACGTTCGAGCCACCACCATCAACGACGCCATGAAGCTCGCCGCCACGCATGCACTCGCCGCGCTGGCCCGCGAGGAAGTCCCGGATTCCGTCAGCCGCACCTATGGCGTAGAGCGCCTCCGGTTCGGACCCGAGTACATAATCCCTAAGCCCTTCGATCCGCGCGTTCTTCTGCGTGAAGCCGCGGCGGTCGCAAAAGCCGCCATGGAATCCGGCGTGGCGCGCGAACAGGTGGATCTCAATCTCTATCGCGACGCGCTAGAGCGCCGTCAAAGCAAAGTACACGGTGTGATGCGCATCATGATCCACAAGGCTCAGCAAAAACCCAAGCGCGTCGTGTTCCCGGAAGGCGAGGAAAGCAAGATTCTGCGCGCCGCCCAAATTCTGATCGACGAGAAGATCGCTGTGCCCATCCTGCTCGGCCGCGAAGCCTTGATTCGGGAGCGAATGGCCGACCTTCACATTACTCTCAGCTCAGCATCGATCGTGGATCCGACGCAATCTGCTGACCGCGACCGCTATGCCGACGAGCTCTTCCGTCTCCGGCAGCGAAAAGGAGTCACTCGCAAAGAAGCGGACCAACTGATTCTGAATCACACTTATTTCGGTTCCATCATGGTCGCGCTCCAAGACGCCGACGCACTGGTGGGCGGTCTCACTCAGCACTATCCCGATACCATTCGCCCTGGTCTCGAAGTGATACCCATTCGAGAAGGCCTGCGCCGCGTCGCCGGAGTCTACATGATGATTACGCTGAAGGGCGTCTACTTCTTCGCCGACGCTACTGTGAACATCGAGCCTTCCGCTGAGGATCTGGCCGAGATCGCGATTTCAGCCGCCGAAACCGCCGAACGCTTCAACGTAAAACCACGCGTCGCGCTGCTCTCTTTCTCCAACTTCGGCAGCGCTCGTCATCCGCTAGCGGACAAGGTCCGCAAGGCCGTCGAACTGATCAAGAAACGGGCGCCGGACCTGATGGTGGACGGCGAGATGCAAGCCGACACCGCCGTCACGCCGGAAATCCTCGAGCACGATTATCCTTTCAGCTCGCTCAAAGGCGGCGCCAATATTCTGATCTTTCCGAATCTCGAAGCTGGGAACGTCGCCTACAAGCTTCTGTCGCGTTTAGGCGCCGCTGAGGCGATCGGCCCGATCCTTACGGGCCTTTCCAAACCCGTCCATGTTCTACAGCGTGGCGCAGAGGTCAACGAGATCGTGAATGTCGCCGCCATTGCTGTTGTGGATGCGCAGGAGGCCGAGCGACGCGTCTAACTTTCCCCTACCGGCGCGTGATGCTTCTTCCGTAGCGGAACTTCCTTCAGAAAAAAGTTCACCGCCACCGCCACCACCATCAGGATCGCGCCCATCACGAAGATTGAATGCAAGCCCGCCAGCAACGCCTGACGGACATTACCCAATAGCTGGTGCAGTATCACCTTCACACCTGGTGGCACCGCCCCCATCGCGGGCAAGCCGCGTTGAAGCAGCAGCGGATTATCGAACAACGACACTAGTTGCGCTGGCGTCCCGGACGGAATGCTGTGCTCGAAACGGTCGTGATACATGGTCAGCAGCACCGATCCGAAAACCGCCACGCCCAACGTCGCGCCGATCGACCGGAAGAACTGCGTCGATGCCGTCGCGGCGCCCATCTGCGCGGGTGGCGCGACATTTTGCACCGCCAAGGTATAAATCGGTTGCGCGATCCCCATCCCCAGCCCGGCAACGATCATGTTGCGAATCACAACCCATTGCGGCGTGTTTCCGTCCATGGCCGCCATCAAAAACATTCCCACCATCGCCAATCCTGAGCCCACCAGCGCCATTATGCGATATCGCCCGGTCCGCGCCATAATGTTTCCCGATGCCATGCTCGCCACTACAAAAGCCAGCATCAGAGGCGTCAGCAGGGATCCGGAGCGGGTCGCCGAGACGCCTAGAACTGCCTGCATGAAGAGTGGAACGTATACGATCACTCCGAACATCCCCATGCCGAAAAGAAACACCGCAATCGTGGATACCGCGATGATCCGATCGCGAAACAGCGAAAGCGGCAGCACCGGTTCCACTGCTCGTGTCTCGGCAAACAGGAATGCGCCCAGCATCAAGGCTGCGATGGCAAGCAGCGACAGCACTCGTTGCGATCCCCATCCGTAATCGGTCACCCACGTCAGCGCCAGCAGTAAAGGCACCAGCCCCGCGGTCAGCGTAAACACGCCCCACCAGTCGATCTTCCGCCGAACTCCCTGGGGCCGAAAATAGGGGAACTCGAAAAAGATAGCCGCGGCCGCCAGCAGCCCCACCGGCAAGTTCACGTAGAATGTCCAGCGCCACGAAAATTGATCCGTGATCCAGCCGCCCAGTGTCGGGCCGAAGATCGACGCCAGGCCGAAAACACTCGCAAACAGACCCTGATACCTGGCGCGCTGCGCGGGTGCGAAAATGTCGCCGATGATCGTGAACAGCAGACCCATTGCGATCCCGGCTCCCAGCCCCTGCACGCCCCGGAACACGATGAGCTGCGTCATCCCGTCGCCGGGTAGCCAGCGGACTTCGCCGGCCGCGCCGCAAAAGGCCGACGCAGCAACAAACAAAACGTTGCCCGCCAGGAAAAACCATTTCCGCCCATAAATGTCGGATAGCTTGGCGAAGATCGGGACGGCAATCGTCGATGTGAGCAGATACGCCGTGGTCACCCACGGGTAACGGTCGAAGCCGTTCAGTTGCGCGATAATCCGCGGCATCGCCGTGCCCACGATGGTCTGGTCGAGAGCCGCCAGCAACAGGGTCAGCAGCAAACCGGTTATGGTTCCGGCCAGTTGCCGGCGACTGAGATTATGCAAGCCCGGCTTGCTGGCATCGGCCGCGGTGGACATTTACCTATTCTAACCGCGTCTCCCGCCTCAGCCGCCCTTGCCTCAGCCTCGCGTGTTAAATTGGGACTCGGCCAGCCCCTCCATGAAGCACTTTCTTGCGGCCGCGGCTCTGGTGGCGCTGCTGCTGTTCCTGATCACGCGCAATGTTTCGTCCGATCCCTACGTCTACGACGAAGCCGATTATATGTATGCCGCTTCCCTTGGATATTTTGCAAATTGGACCGACACGCCCACTCTCCCGCTCCCCGATTTCTTGCGTATTGGACTGAGCCGCGGCCGGCAAACCGGTGGTCGCCAGGAGTTATCGGAGTTCATTCGCCAAAGCAAAGACATCGTCTTTTATCGCCACTGGCACGGGCCTTTCTACCATTACTTCTTGATTCCCGTTTCGCAACTTGGGCTGAACGAACAAGGTGTTCGCACCGCTCTGCTGGCCATCCCAGTCATGACGCTTCTCGCGATTTATTTCGGATGCTTGTGGCTCATGCCGGGTACGCTCGGATTACTCACCGCGTTTCTCGCCAGTGTGCTGTTCCTGTCGAGCTTTACCGTTTTCCGCTCCACTGAGCTTGCGCCTCATCAGCTCTTCGCTCTCTGCTACCTGTGTTGCCTGATCTTTCTCGCCAAGACCGTGGCCACAGGCCGCCGTTCGGATTGGTACGGGGCGGTGATCATGGCCGCATTAGCATTCTGCACCTTGGAAGTCGCCTTCGTCGCTATACTTACGCTGATGATTTGCGGTTATATCGAACGTGAACGCCTCCAGATGGATTGGCGGTTTGCCGCCAGATCGGTGATGTTGTTCATTGCTACCGTGCTAATCGTCTGGCCCGCCGCCGTCTTCAAGTTGACCTTCGTGAAGTCCTATATTTTTATGGCTTATCTCGCGTTGGCTCGGAAAGGATCGTGGGGAAACACCGGATTCTTCGGCACTTGGGGCAACCGCATCTTGAGCTCGCCGCTCGAGTGGGCCGTCGTGGCCTTCGCTCTGATTCTTTATCTTCGCAGGCCATCGCAGAAGGACCATCGGCTCGTTTATCCGGTCCTGATCTTTGCAATCCTGATGCTGGCCGCCACTGGGCGTGTCTTGAGCGACTCCGCTCGTTATTCCCTGCCCTTCATGCCCGCTCTCGACCTCTTCGCCGCAATTACGCTTGCCCCAGCCCTTTCTCTGATCCGCAGACCGGCTACGCTCGCTATCGCCGGCTTGCTCGTCGTGGCCGCCGTTCTGGAGGCGTTCAACCGCCCTTACCGCTCGGACCCGCATCCCTCGGCGGTGCTCCAACATATTCGACAAGCCAATCTCACTGACAAAGCTCTGCTTGTACCGCAAAGCGACCTTCCGATGATCCACTATTATTTCCCAGCCACGCGCCTACGGGGTTATTACACGCAGCAACCCGTGGCGGCCGATCTCGAAGGTTTCGCACCCGACGCCATCCTATACCCGTGAGCATCTAATCCAACATGGACCTTCAACTGAAAAATAAAACAGCCTTGGTAACCGGCTCTACCGCCGGCATCGGCCTTGCCATCGCAACAGCCCTGGTGAAAGAAGGCGCGTCGGTTATCGTGAACGGCCGCACGCAGCCGCGCGTCGACGAAGCCGTTAAGAAGAGCCGCGCCGCGCATGGCATAGCGGCCGACCTGGGAACTGAAGCTGGCGCTGCCGAGGTGATCGCCCGATTCCCCGCCGTCGACATCCTGGTAAACAACCTGGGGATCTTTGAACCCAAGCCCTTCGATCAGATCACCGATGACGATTGGCGCCGCTTCTTCGAAGTGAACGTGCTCAGCGGTGTCCGTCTGAGCCGCCACTACATCCGCGCTATGCGGAAGAACAATTGGGGGCGCATCGTCTTCATCTCCAGCGAATCCGGACTCCAGATCCCAGCCGAGATGATTCATTACGGGATGACCAAGACCGCGCAGCTCGCCGTCTCGCGGGGCCTCGCCGAAACGACTGCCGGCACTGATGTCACGGTCAACGCCGTCCTCCCCGGCCCGACTGCTTCCGAGGGGGTCGTCCAATTCGTCGACAAATTGGCGAAAGATCAAGGGACGGATCGCGAATCCTTCGAGCGTGAGTTCTTCCGCAGCGCCCGCCCCAGCTCCATCATCCAGCGCTTCGCTACTCCCGAGGAGGTCGCGGTGGCCGTCGCATTCGTTTGTAGTCCGCTCGCCGCCGCCATTAATGGCACGGCCCTGCGCGTGGATGGCGGCGTGGTCCGCTCCATCGCCTGACTACTTCAACCCGATATGCAGCTCAACTTCATCGACCAATTCCTTTGAGTCCGCGAGAAGCGCTTCGCGTTCCTTCTGTCCGGCAATCACAATGATCATCCCGTGTGGACCCGGCCGATCGACAAATGCCGTTTGACCCACTACGCCTCCAATATCAGCATTCGTCAAGAACGGCGCATAGAACATCGTGTGTGGAACACTTCGAGTAAGCTTTCCTTTTTCCAGCATGTATGTAGCAGGAGACAACATGTAGGCGATCCCCGGTCGTGCCGGTGGACGATAGTGCCCTTGCTCGAAGCCCTGCGCCAACTGACGTTCCACCTCTTCGTCCGTCGCCCCTTTTAGCCTTAGCACTGCATCATCCGCGAATGCAGGCAGGATGGTGCGCGAGCCCTCTTCATCGAAACACACGGGATAGAAATTACCTCCACGGCGGCTCACGATGCAGGTAAACGGATTGGTGCCGTGGCGCGCCTCGAGATATCCAGAAGATTCCATGACCAGGACGGTCGCACCGGCGCGCAACTGCTTGGGCAGTGCGTTGACGGCCAGGCGAATCTCGAGATCGCGGGGCAGCGGTAACACTCGTCCGCCAATCGCGCTGTGATCTTGACCGGCGGGCGCCAAACCTTGCGCCGCGGCATACTTTGCGCATAAAGCGGCCAGGAACATCCATTTGCTCGGACTGCGTGATTTCATGATTTTCTCTCCTTTTGCCTGACGTCATCTTGTAGAGCCTGCGCCGTCTGGGTGACGGTCCTAAACACACGAAACATCTCGTCCCACTGCTCGGCCTTCATCGCCGACCGCAGCTGATTCTGGGCCTTCCTCCACTGTGTCGTGGTCGCCGCCAACCGTTTCCGCCCCGCGGCGGTTAGCACGAACTCGCGTTTACGTTTTTTAGTCGCGGCCGACAATGCGATCCACCCTTTACGCTCCAGCAGCTGGAGATTCCGGGAAACCGTCGTTTTGTCGAGCGCGTAGCGACGGCCAAGATCCACAGGACCGCATGGTCCCTGCTGCTGCAGCGTCATCAACAGCGCGAATTGGGGCGCCTCCATATGAGTGCTCCGGAGTCGGCTGTCATACAACTGGGTCAGAACCCTGGCGACTTGCCGAGCAGTCGCGCACGCACACGGTAGATCGGTCATGATTAGTAGTATATACAACTTTTGTTCCGCTGCCTTCTGCTTCCTCCGGTCTTCTGTCTCCCCGTCTTTGCTATAATTTCTCCAATTCGGCTTGCAACTCAGGTCTGCTGAGTAAGGAGCGCCATGGCAAAATCCAAGAAGATTTCGATCGCTCGCCGCAATTTCCTCAAGGGTGCCGCCGGTGGTGCGGCCGCTCTCGCAGCCGGCCAGCAACCTGTAAAAGCTCAACAGACCGAGCCCCCGCGCTATGCCGCCGCTCGCCCGGCGCCGACCGAAACCGATCCCGCGCCAACTGTCGAAGTACTCACCGCGGATCGCCCGGGCTCCGACTTTATGACCGACATCATTAAGTCGCTCGGATTCGAGTTCGTTTTCGCCAATCCCGGATCCAGCTTTCGCGGACTGCAGGAATCCATCACCGTCTATGGCGCTAACAAGGGCCCCGAATTCATCACCTGCTGCCATGAAGAATCGTCCGTCGCCATGGCCCACGGCTACGCCAAGATTGAAGGCAAGCCGGCCTGCGTCTTTGCTCACGGCACCGTCGGATTGCAGCATGCTTCGATGGCGCTTTACAACGCCTATTGCGACCGCGTGCCCGTCTTCGTGGTTCTCGGCAACCTGATGGATGCCACCTCGCGCCGCCCCGGAGCGGAATGGAATCACAGCGTGCAGGATGCCGCGTCCATGGTACGCGACTTCATTAAATGGGACGACAATCCGGCATCGCTAACCCACTTCGCCGAATCTGCAGTGCGCGCCTATAAGATCGCGATGACGCCGCCCATGCTGCCTGTCGTGCTGGTAGCCGATGGCGATCTGCAGGAGAATTCCATCGCCCCTGATGCCCGCCTGCGCATACCCAAGCTCGTGATTCCAGCCCCGCCGCAAGGCGACTCTGGCGCCGTCGCCGAAGTCGCGAAGCTCCTGGTCGCAGCCGAGAATCCGGTGCTGGTCGTTGGTCGTGTCGCCCGCACGCCGGCCGGCATGAAGCACCTGGTTGAACTTGCTGAAGTGCTGCAGGCCCCTGTCATCGATCAAGGGGAGCGAATGAACTTCCCCACGCGCCACACCCTTAACCACACCGATCGCAGCCGCGCGCTAATCGCTAACGCCGACGTTATCGTGGGCTTGGAGCTCACCGACTTCTGGGGCACCGTGAATTCCTACCGCGACCAGTTGCATCGCACCTCGAAACCGATCACCAAATCCGGCGCGAAACTGATCAGCATCACATCCGTCGACCTTTATACGAAGAGCAACTATCAAGACTTCCAACGCTTCCCCGAAGTCGACCTCGCCCTTGCGGCCGATGCCGAAGCCACGCTTCCGGCGCTTACTGAAGAGGTCAAGCGTTTAATCAATGCCGATAGAAAGCGCGCCTACCAGGACCGCGGCGCCAAGCTGGCCACCGCCAAACAACAAGCGGTCGAGCGCGCCCGCACCGAAGCAGCCTACGCTTGGGATGCGAGCCCCATCAGCACCTCGCGCTTGTCGGCGGAAATGTGGGCGCAAATCAAGGACAAGGATTGGTCCGTGGTCTCGGCCGTTTCGTCCATCAGCAACTGGCCGCTGCGTCTGTGGGCGTTCGACAAACACTATCAATATATTGGTGGAGCTGGCGGCGCGGGCATCGGCTACGGCGCTCCTGCAGCTACCGGCGCGGCTATTGCGAATCGAAAACATGGCCGCTTGACGGTCAACTTCCAGAACGACGGCGACGTCATGTATGCGCCTGGAATCCTGTGGACCTCCGCGCATCACAAAATTCCGCTCCTGAGCGTCGTGCACAACAATCGGGCGTATCATCAGGAGCTCATGCATCTGCAGCGCATGGCCAACCGCCACCAGCGGGGCATCGATAACTGTGGCATCGGCACCACGCTCGACAACCCCAACATCGATTACGCTAAGGTCGCACAAGGCATGGGCGTTTATGCGCAGGGCCCCATTACCGATCCCAAGGATCTCGGCCCCGCCATCGGGCGCGCCGTCGAAGTCGCGATGAAGGGTGAGCCGGCCCTGATCGACGTCGTCACGCAACCGCGTTGAGCTCCGTGCCGCTTACGCCGTCTGGATCTCCGCCACGCCTTCCAGGCCCCGCTCTTTGATCTCGACTTCCCGGATCTTGAATTTTTGAATCTTCCCGGTCACTGTCATTGGGAACGAATCGACGAAGCGGATATGTTGAGGAATCTTGAAATGGGCGATCCTGCCGCGGCAAAAATCACGGATCTCATCCTCCGTCGCCGGCTCTTTCAGCCGGATCCATGCCGCCACTATTTCGCCCAGCCTTTCATCCGGCAGGCCGACGATCTGCACGTCCGCGACCTTGGGATGCGTGTAGAGAAACTCCTCCACCTCCCTTGGATAAATGTTCTCACCGCCTCGAATGATCATGTCCTTGGCGCGCCCGGTTACTCGAAAATATCCATCCGGCCGCATCGTCGCCAGATCGCCCGTGTGCAGCCATCCATCTTTATCGACTGCGCACGCTGTCGCCTCCGGCTCCTGATCGTAACCCTTCATTACCAGATATCCGCGCGTGCAAAGTTCACCCTGCTCGCCCACCGGAACCGTTTCGCCCGCCTCGGAAACTATCTTGACTTCAGTCGCCGGACAGGCGCGCCCCACCGTTGAGACACGATGCTCCAGGCCATCATCTACGCCCGACATCGTAATCACCGGCGAGCTTTCGGTCTGTCCATACGCGATCGTCATCGCCGCGCAGTGCATCTCATTCACCACCCGCTTCATCACTTCGATCGGACACGGTGCGCCCGCCATAACACCGCTGCGCAAAGACCTGAAGTCGAACCGCGAGAATTCCGCGCATCCTAATTCCGCGATAAACATGGTCGGCACGCCGTAAATCGTGGTCGCGCGCTCATCGTGGATGGCTTGCATCGTCGCCAGCGGATCGAATGTCGGCGACGGAAGGATCAGCGTTGCGCCCGTAACCACACAAACCAGCGTTCCGATCACGCAGCCGAAGCAGTGGTACAACGGCACCGGCACGCAGATCTTATCGCGCTCGGTGGTTTTCATCCCTAACGAACAAACCACCGCGTTGTTCACCAGATTCCGGTGCGTCAGCAAAACTCCCTTGGGCGACCCGGTCGTTCCAGAGGTGTATTGAATGTTGATGACCTCATCGGCCGATGCGGCGCGCTTCGGAATCTCACGGCCGTGGGCCAGCATCTCACTCCACGAATCAGTTCCGAAATAAATGATGTTTTCGAGCTGCAGTGTCTGGCCCGCCATTGCCTCCTGCAAGATCGCTCGGTAATCCGATCGGCTGTCCTTCTCCAAAAGAAACAGCGCCTTCATTCCCGACTTGCGAAGTACGAACGCTAGCTCATAGGCCCTATAAGCCGGGTTCACGTTCACCATTACGGCGCCAATGCGCGCGCAAGCCAGATGCAACAACACCCATTCGACACAGTTGGTCGACCACACTCCGATGCGGTCCCCGGCGACGAGCCCCAAGCCTCGAAGGCCGCGCGCGACCCGTTCCACTTCCGCGGCGAGCTGTGTGAACGTCAGGCGGACGCCTTGTTGACGAACGATCAGCGCGTCGTGGTTCGGAAAACGGCGGGTCGTTTTCTGGAAGACTTCCGGGATCGTATCGTCGAGGAGCTGCACGTCTGGCCCTTTTGAGTAGCTCAGCATAGAGGCATCATACAATTAGGCCGCGTCATACGATTAGGCCGCGTCATACAATTAGTTTATGACTTTCCGGATTTCCCTAGCCGCTATTGTTGCCTGCACTGTCGCCTTTTCCGCGCCCGCGAAACACTTCACGCTCGAGCAAATTATGAGCGCGCCATTCCCGACCGATCTCACCGCGGCGCCTAAGGGCGGCGCCATCGCGTGGGTACTCAATCAAGAAGGTGCGCGCAACCTCTGGGCCGCCGAAGCACCGGATTATAAGGGCCGGAAGCTCACCAACTATCGAGACGACGACGGCCAGGAGATCGACCAGATCACCTTCACCCCCGATGGCCGTTCCATCATTTTCGTTCGCGGCGGCGACTTCGAAACCCTTCGCGATAATCCGAATCCAGCCAGTCTTCCCGAGGGCGTCGAGCAGGACATCTGGATAATTCCGCTCTCCGGCGGCGCTCCGCGTAAGATCGCCGAGGGAAACGAACCGGCTATTTCGCCCCATGGCGATCGCATTATCTTTCTTCGAAAGAATGAAATCTGGTCCGTCGGCCTGGACGAAAACGCTAAGCCCGCGCAATTAATTCACGCCAAGGGTATGGAGGATGAGCTGCGCTGGTCGCCCGATGGTTCGAAGCTCGCGTTTGTCACCAATCGCAACGAACATTCGTTCGTCGGAGTCTACGACTTTAACGGCAAATCCTTGGTCTATCTCGACCCCAGCGTCGATCACGACTCCAATCCGGTGTGGTCGCAGGATGGAAAACAAGTCGCCTTCATCCGCCAGCCGTCTTCGATGCGCACTATCTTCTTTGGCCCGCGCCGCACCGCCGAACCGTGGTCGATTCGTTTGGCAGCGGTGGATTCCGGAAACGGCCGCGAGCTCTGGCATGCCGCCGCAGGTCCAGGCAGCGCATTCCACGCCATGATCGCTCAAAACCAGTTGTTCTGGGGCGAGGGCGACCGCATCGTTTTCCCGTGGGAGAAGACCGGCTACATGCATCTTTATTCGATTTCGACCCACGGCGACGCGCCCACGCCGCTGAATGTCAACGGCCAATTCGAGACTGAGCACGTTGCGCTTTCGAGCGACGGCAAGACGGTTCTGTTTTCTTCCAACCAGGACGACGTCGATCGCCGGCATCTCTGGCGAGTTTCGGTGTTGGGCGAAGGACTGACGCCGGTTACTCGCGGCGAAGGCATCGAGTGGTCGCCGGTGGAGACCAGCGACGGCAAAGCGGTTGCTATGCTGCGTTCCGATTCGAAGAATCCAGCACGTGCCGCCATCAAAATCGACGGCCGCGATGTGCGTGACCTCGCCCCCGATTCGATTCCCGCTGAGTTTCCCGCGTCTTCGCTGGTTGTTCCCCAACAGGTGATCCTTTCGGCCGCCGATGGGATGCGCATCCACGGCCAGATCTTTCTGCCGCCCGACTTAGCGCCTGGCGAGAAACGTCCCGCAATGGTCTTTTTCCACGGAGGCTCGCGCCGCCAAATGCTGCTGGGCTGGCATTACATGGACTACTATCACAATGCCTACGGAATGAATCAGTATCTGGCCAGCCTGGGCTACATCGTCCTGGCGGTGAATTATCGCAGCGGCATCGGGTACGGTCTCGATTTCCGCGAGGCGCTCAATTACGGCGCTGCCGGCGCGAGCGAATTCAACGACGTCCTCGGCGCCGGCTTGTACCTTCGTAGCCGTCCGGATGTCGATCCCAAGCGTATCGGGCTGTGGGGTGGATCCTACGGGGGCTATCTCACGGCTCTTGGGCTATCACGCTCTTCCGACCTCTTTGCCGCGGGCGTCGATTTCCACGGCGTCCACGACTGGAGCACGCTGCGCAGTGCGATCACGCCTAACGATTCCGAGCGAGATCAGAATATCCGCACCGCGTTTGAATCGTCGCCAATGGCATCGGTGAGCACCTGGCGATCCCCCGTATTGCTCATCCACGGTGATGACGATCGCAATGTCAACTTCCAGCAGACCGTCATGCTTGTCGAAGCGCTGCGCAAGCAGCACGTCGAATTCGAAGAACTGATCTTTCCCGACGAGATACACGGGTTCCTGACCACGAAGCGCTGGATACAGGCTTACCAGGCTTCTGCGGATTTCCTCGGCAAGCACCTACGGTAGCCGATACTGACAGCGAGCTACCGCCGATTTCCAGCCGTGATACAGGTCCTCGCGGCGCTGCGCGGGCATGGTTGGTTCGTATACTTTGTCGGCGCGCCAGAACTGTTCCAGCTCACCCAAGTTTTTGAAAAATCCGGTCGCGAGTCCGGCCAGATAGGCGGCCCCGAGCGCGGTGGTTTCGGCATCGGCCGGGCGCACGATTCGCTTTCCCAAGATGTCAGCCTGAAATTGCATCAGAAAATCGCTCGCGGCAGCGCCGCCATCCACGCGAAGCTCCTTGAGCTGTTCGCCGCTGTCGGCCTCCATTGCCTCCACCAACTCTCGGGTTTGGTAAGCGATTGCCTCCAGAGCTGCCCGCGCGATCTGCGCCCGTCCGCTCGCAGCCGTAAGTCCCGACAGCATACCGCGCGCTTGTGAATCCCAATGTGGCGCGCCCAGCCCGACAAATGCCGGCACGAAGTAGACGCCGCCGGTATCCCGGACCGATGCCGCGATTTCGCCGCTTTCCGCCGCCGTCTTGATAATCCCGAGCTTATCGCGCAGCCACTGGACCGCCGCACCGGCGATGAAGATGCTTCCTTCGATGGCAAACTGCGGTGTGGCGTCGGTCGCGGCGGCACGCGTCGCCAGCAGCTTATGCTGAGAAACCGGCTGTCGCGATCCGGTATGCATCAACGCGAAACACCCGGTTCCATACGTGTTCTTCGAAAGTCCAGGCCGGAAGCAAGCTTGACCGAATAGCGCCGCTTGCTGATCGCCAGCAATTCCAGCGATCTGAATTTCGGCTCCCAGATGTTCGGCCGCCGCGGCTCCGACAACGGAGCTGGATGGAACAATCTTCGGCAACATCGCAGGCGGCACTCCGAAGGTATCGAGCAGTTCGTGATCCCACTCGCCGGTGGCTAGATTCATCAGCATGGTGCGAGAGGCGTTCGAATAGTCGGTAACATGCACCGCCCCGTTGGTCAGTTTCCAGATCAGCCAAGCGTCGACATTGCCGAACAGCAGTTCTCCGTCGCGCGCCTTGCGCTCGGCATCCGTGACGTGGGTAAGAATCCACTGGATTTTGCTACCGGAGAAATAGGCGTCGATCACCAAACCAGTCTTCTCCGTGATCGAAGCGGCCCAAGCGGAGGACCCCAGCTTATCGCAAAAATCGGCTGTGCGGCGGCATTGCCAGACGATCCCCGGGGCCACGGCCTTTCCGGTCTTGCGGTCCCAGACAATGGTGGTTTCCCGCTGATTGGTGACGCCCAGCGCGGCAATGGACCCAGGCCCGCCCTTAGACTGCGCAATGGTCCGCCGTGCGGCGTCTAATTGCGATCGCCATATCTCCTCGGCGTCCTGCTCCACCCAACCCGGCTGCGGATAGCGGCACTCGATGGGAGTGGCTTCGAGCGCGAAGCGGCGGCCTTGGTCGTCGTATAGCGCGGACCGGGCGCTGGTAGTTCCTTCGTCTAGAGACAGGAGAAAAGGCACTCTGGCATTATAGTAAGTGACATGTTTTTCCGTAGAGTAACGCCGCACGAGCCTGGATTCAAGGAACGCCTCGAGAGTCTGAAGGGGCTTGAATTCACAGTGAATTTTCTGAACGCTGGGCACGCGCGCGTGGGCCGCGACGGAATCGCCGCGATCGTCGAAGATAGACCGGGACAGCGGCCGCACGTGAATCGAGCGGGCTTCATGATTGGTGATGAGATCGGATTGTTGGTGAACGCCGGTTACCAGATGTTCTGGAGAACGCCGAGTGGCCGGAGTGTCCCCGCCCAGGCATCCCAATTGAAGAACCTCCACAATTTCGAAGAAGATTTGAAAGAAGGCCTGGGTTTGCCAAGCCTTTATAACGAGAGTCTTGGCACGACTTCGGACCTGCATCTCTACGATCGCGTGGAGCACCGCGATGAAGGCGACGCGCACAAACCGTGGCAGCACAAAATCACTGGCGTTTAGTCCTCGTTTTCTTTTTTCTCGCGGCGCTTGCCCGCGCACAAGAGCCGGTCACTGTTTTGCTCTGGCCCAACGGAGCGCCCGGCGCGCTGGGCAATGAGGATAGCGATCAACCTTCCCTCACCATTTTTCTGCCCGTAAAGAATCAAGCCAACGGTACGGGGGTGATTGTGTGCCCGGGCGGCGGCTATGGAGCGCTGGCCAGCAATCACGAAGGCCGGCAGGTGGCTAATTGGCTCAACTCGCTCGGCATCGCTGCGTTCGTGTTGAAGTACCGTTTAGGACCTCGCTATCATCACCCCATTGAACTGGGCGATGCACAGCGGGCCATTCGGCTGGTTCGTGCGCACGCTGGAGAATACGGCGTCCCACCGGACCGCTTAGGCGTAATGGGATTTTCCGCCGGCGGACATCTGGCCGCGACCATGGGCACGCACTTCGATAACGGAACCGCCGCCGATCCCGATCCGATGCAGCGCGCGAGCAGCCGCCCCGATTTTCTAGTCCTCGGTTATCCGGTGATTTCGTTCACCACGCCTTACACGCACCAGGGATCGCTGCATAGTCTCCTGGGCGATAATCCCGATCCGAAGCTGATACAGAGCCTGTCGAACGAACTGCAGGTGACGGCGCAAACGCCGCCCACCTTCCTGTTTCATACCACCGAGGACCAGACCGTGCCGGTCGAAAATAGCGTGCTCTTTTACTTGGCACTAAGGAAAGCCGGCGTGGCGGCGGAAATGCACATCTTCGAACGAGGGCCTCACGGCGTCGGGCTGGCGCTTCGCGATCCGGCGCTAGCATTGTGGCCCGAGCTCCTGGCGAATTGGTTTCGGATGCGCGGCCTGCTGAATCATAAGGACTGAGATCAGCTTCGCTGCGGTTCCTTAACCCGTTCCGCCGCGGCATCGGAAGCTGGGTGCAGGCGCTCGATGCGGACGCGAGCGATGCGGTTGTGGTCCATGTCCAAAATGGTGAAGCGGCGGCCGCCATATTCAACCGACTCGCCCGTCTTGGGAATATAACCTAGTTGAAAAAGCAGAAAACCAGCTAGAGTTTCGAAGCCCGCATCACCGGGTAACTCCAGACCGTTGTGCGTATCTAGGTCGCGAATCGTGGTAGCGCCCTCCACCTCAAAGACTGTCGATTCGGCCGCCTGGCGCGGCCGCTTCACATCGTGCTCGTCACCGATCTCGCCCAGAATTTGTTCGAGTGCATCTTCCAGCGTGACCAGCCCGACGATAGTGCCAAACTCGTCCACCACCATGGCCATGTGCTTGTGCGTCTTGCGGAACTCGTCAATTAGATCATTCAACGGTTTGGTTTCGGGCACCACCAGCGGTTTGCGCAGCACGCGCGAGAGATGAAATGGGCGTAGAGCGCGATTCCGCTCGGCTGCGATTCGGCGCTCTTCCCAAATTCGCATGATGTCTTTGTAATGAACGTACCCAATGATGTGCTCGGGTGACCCTTCATAGACCGGCAAGCGGGAGTACTGATTTTCTCGCATCCGCCGCATCACCTGGTCGAGGCCTGCGTCCACCGACACCGACACAATGGCGTTGCGCGGCACCATGATTTCGCGGACATAGTAATTGGGAAGCTCGAGCAGAGCCTGGATCGCATCCTCCTCGAAGCGATGGAGGTGGCCTTCCAGACGGCTTGAGCTGACAATGAATTTCAACTCTTCAGCCGAGTGTCCGCCGCCGGTATGGAGCCCACGCAGCCCGATCCATCGGGAAATGGCCGCGGAAGAGCGGGCGGCGAAGTAGACAAAGGGAGAAGATATTCGGTCGAAGACCAGCAACGCGGGTGCCACCAGGATGGCGAGCCGGTCGGCTTTCTCGATGGCCAGATTTTTCGGCACCACTTCGCCCAGCACCACGTGCGCGAAACTGATCAGCAGGAATGCCAGGCCGAAACTGACGGCGTGAAGCACGGGATCCAGCTTCGCCGGCATCCAGGGCTGGAAGATCGATAGAAACAGAGAATAGACGCTGTTTTCACCCGCCCACCCAAGCCCGAGGCTGGCAAGCGTCACGCCAACTTGGGTGACCGAGAGCAGGCGCGCAGGATTGGCGAGAAGATTGAGAGCGGACTGAGCGCCCACCTGTCCCTCGGCCGCAAGCGCACGCAATCGGCTCTTACGAACGGAAACCAGCGCTACTTCGGCGGCGGCAAAGAATCCGTTCAATAACAGGACGGCCGCAAGGATGATGAACCTCAAAGGCATGATGAGCGCGGCTGGCGGGTATGCCGGCGACGGTACGTTAGAATCTTCTCAGTGCCAAACGGAAAAGTCCTCAAGTACATCAACTTGAGCATAGCGGTTTTGCTTGTGTTGGTTCTGGCCGCAACTTATTGGGTGGCGTATCGTCCTCTGCCACAGACCTCAGGGCAGATTACGGCCCCTATTTCGTCACGGGCGACGATTTCGAGAGACGCCTTGGGAGTACCACACCTTGTGGCTGCAACCTGGGAAGATGCCATCTTCCTGCAAGGATTTGTTACGGCGCAGGACCGGTTATGGCAGATGGATGCGCTGCGGCGGCTGGCAGCCGGAGAACTTTCGGAAGTGATCGGGCCATCGACGCTGGAGTTGGATCGCGAGGCGCGACGTCTGAGAATGCGGCACATTGCCGAAGAGCAGTACAAAACGCTGCCTGCCGCCGACCGCGCTGTAATGGCGGCTTACGCGCGGGGAGTCAACTATTTCATCGAGACCCATCGCCGCAATCTGCCGCTCGAGTTCACGCTGCTGCATTACGATCCGCGGCTGTGGACGGTGCTCGATAGCCTGCTGTGCGGGCTGCAGATGTATCGCAACCTTACCACCACGTGGCGGACGGAACTGCAGAAGCAAGCCATGCTGGCCTCGGGCGATCCGGGGAAGGTCAGTTTTCTGTTCTCGTCCCGCGCCGGCTTCGAGTTCCAGCCTGGCTCCAACGCCTGGGCCATTTCCGGGAAACACACGGCCAGCGGCAAGCCCATTTTGGCAAACGATCCGCACCTCGAATTTGGAATCCCTTCCACCTGGTATCAGGTTCATTTGCAGGCGCCGGATCTGGACGTGATCGGCGTTTCACTTCCGGGCGTTCCGTGCGTGATCATCGGCCACAATGAACGCGTCGCGTGGGGAGTCACGAATCTCGGCTTTGATGTGCAGGATCTTTACATCGAGAGGATCGATCCAGCCAGCGGCCGTTACGTTTTTCGCGGCCAGTTGGAGCAGGCTCGGGTGGAAGCTGAGAGCATCCCCGTGAAGGGGGCACGCCCGGTGGAATTCCGGCAATGGGTGACACGGCACGGTCCGGTGAGTGCTACTGAAGAAGGCCGTTATGTGGCGCTGCGATGGAGCGCTGCCGAACCGGGATCATTTCAGTTGCCGTTTCTGGACTTGAATAGGGCCCGCAACTGGCCGGAGTTCACCGCGGCGCTCCGGCGGTTCCCAGGCCCCGCACAGAACTTTGTGTACGCCGATGTGGACGGAAACATCGGCTATCACGCCACCGGTCTGCTTCCGATTCGGAAGACGTACGACGGTGATGTTCCGGTGGACGGAAGCTCCGGCGATTATGAATGGCAGGGTTTTATTCCGTTCGACGAATTGCCCACGTTCTATAACCCGCCACAGGGCTGGATCATCACGGCGAACCAGAATCCGTTTCCCCAGAACTATCAGTATCGTGTGCATGGCAACTTCGCGTCGCCCTTTCGCGCCCTCGAGATTCGGGACCAACTAACCGCGCACGATGGTTGGAAGCCGGCGGAGATGATAGCGGTGCAAAAGGACGTCTACTCAACCTTCTCGCATTATCTGGCGCGTAAGATTGTGGCGGCTTACGATCGCAAAAAGCCGGCCGGCGCGGAGCTGCGGGATGCAGCGGCGGTGCTTCGAAACTGGAACGGGCAAATGGAAAAGCAGCTGGCGGCTCCGCTGGTGGTCACGCTGGTGTACCAGCAAATGCGTAAGAGGATTGCCGAGCGCGCATCGCCAGGAAATTCGCGGCTCTACGAGGTGCAGATGGCTCCCGCCATCGTCCAGGATATTTTGGAAAATCCGCTAGGCTGGTTTCACGACCAGAACGATACGCTCATGAGCGCCCTCGTGGATGCCCTTGCGGAAGGGCGGCAGATCCAGGGCGGCGACGTCAAGGTTTGGGATTACGGAAAATACAATGAGCTTACGATTCGGCACCCGGTGGGTGGGCAACTGCCGCTTATCGGGGCCTATTTCAACGCCGGGCCCGTGGAGATGAGCGGCTCGCCGACGACCATCAAACAGATCAATGCCGGGTTAGGGCCGTCCATGCGGTTTGTGGCGGATTTTGCAAATTGGGACCAGTCCCTGAACAACATTACGATCGGGGAATCGGGGCAAATCCTGTCGCGGCATTATAAGGACCAATGGGATGCGTATTATTACGGCCGAAGTTTTCCGATGCAGTTCCAGCACATCGATGTAAAGTCGACGCTGGCGGTGGAGGCGCGGTAGGAACCGAGCTACTACCGCAACTCGAAGCGTCCATCGGAGTAGAGATAATAGCGCCGGCCGCGCCACACGATGGTGTTGCCGAAAAATCCGGCTAGCCAAAAGCCAAAGCTGAGGATGTCCTGCAAGATCACAAGGCGCCAGCGTGGCCGGGTATGCAAGATCCAGGTTGAGGTCGACCAGGCCGCGAGCGCGCGGAAGGCGGCCGCTATGATCAGCGCCGGCCACCAACTCGGGGCGAGCGCGCAAAGAATGATTGCGAGCGGGAGCGGATGAGTCAAAAGCTGGCCAATATAACCCAGCGGCCTGGAGCGGCGCGTGCTGCGAACCCAACGCAGGCGATGGGCGGCATTGACCCGCCAAGGCTCGCTGCCGATATGATGCTCAACGATGTTACGCGATAGGATAACCCCGAAGCCGGCCTGGGACGCAAACTTACCTAACACGAAATCTTCCGCGAGGTAATTCTTGAGCGTATTGAATCCGCCGATCTTCGCAAGCACCGGCTTACGCGCCGCGACTGTAGGGCCTACGGCGAACTTGACTCCTACGATCGTGCGCGCGACCAATAGACCCCCCAGGAAATCCGTGTTCATGCCTTCGGCTTCGAGATCCGACCAAAGGCTTCGGCCCGCGACAGCGCGATAAGGACAGGTGGCCAAGGAGATTTTCGGATCGGCGAACTCGGCTGCTAACGACGTGAGAAAGCCCGGTCCGACGCGGATATCGCTGTCGCTCATAACCAGCAGCTCGTGCCGTGCGACCGCTAGCATTTGGTCCAGACTGAAGACCTTCGCATTCGGATAGGGTGGTTCGCCGGTGACGATGAGGCGCGAGGCGCGGGCCGGGAACCGCTGTTGAAGTGCCTGTACAACGGGGACGGCGGGATCGCTTTCTTCGCGCACCGCAAACAGAATCTCGAACTCCGGGTGGTCTTGATCGAAGAAGCTGCGAAGATTTGTCGCCAAGCCCTCATCCGCGCCAGCGAGTGGCTTCAACACGCTGATAGGGGGGGGGTGCCCGTTAACGGGGATGGGCTGAGCAAGATAATCGCGCGCAGCGATGACTATCAGAACACAATAGACGATCGATCCGGCTAGGAGGCAGCCCAAGACAATCGCCGCGGCAAACACTATTCGGTCCGGGCTTTGGTTTCGATCAGTTTTGAGATTGCGGCCAGAAATTCGTCCACCGTTTGCGCTCCTTGATCGCCGTGCTTGCGGTTGCGGACCGAGACGCTATCATTCTGGGCCTCGCGATCGCCCACCACCAGCATGTAAGGGACTTTCTGCAACTGCGCGTCGCGAATCTTGAGGTTGACCTTTTCTTTTCGATCATCTAGAGAAACACGTAGACCGGCGTCTTCGAGCCGCTTCGTCACTCTTTGAGCGTACTCGGTGTGACGGTCGGTGATGGGCAGGACGACGGCCTGTACGGGAGCAAGCCAAACAGGAAAGGCTCCCGCATAGTGTTCGATTAGGATGCCGAAGAAGCGCTCGATGGAACCGTACAGTGCTCGGTGCACCATGAGCGGCTGATGCTTCTTGCCGTCCTCGGCAATATACTCAAGCTCGAAGCGCCGCGGCAGAGTGAAGTCGAATTGGATGGTGGAAAGCTGCCACAATCGGCCGATAGCATCGACCAGTTTCATGTCGATCTTAGGGCCGTAGAAAGCGGCTTCGTCGGGGATGAGCTTGATCTTAACGTTGAGCCTTTCGGCGGCCCGCTTCAAGGCGTTTTCCGCGAGCTGCCATTGATCGGGGGTGCCGTCATATTTTCCGCTGGCTCCGCCATCCCAGGTGGATAGCTCCGCTTCGTAATCGTCGAACCCGAAAGTGTTGAGGACATCGATGGCGAACTGTAGACAGTTGACGATCTCGTCCTCGATCTGATCGGGAGTGCAGAAGATGTGTGCATCGTCTTGCGTGAATCCGCGCACCCGCAATAACCCATGCATGACGCCCGACCGTTCGTATCGATACACAGTGCCGAGCTCGCCCAGGCGCACCGGAAGATCGCGATAACTGTGCATCTTGTCGCGGTAGATCAGGATGTGGCCGGGGCAGTTCATGGGTTTGAGCTGATACTCGGCGTCGTCCAGCTCCATGGGCTTGAACATGTTGTCGCTGTAAAAATTGGCGTGGCCGGAGATCCTCCAAAGATCGCGGCGCATGACATGCGGCGTGTAGACCAGCGAGTAACCGCGCGCCAGATACTGATCGCGCATCCAGTCCTCGATAATCTTGCGGACCCGTCCGCCTTTGGGATGGAAGAATATCAGCCCAGGGCCGGCGAGTTCCTGGATGCTGAACAGATCGAGCTCCTGACCCAGCTTCCGATGATCGCGCTTCTTGGCTTCCTCCAGGCGCGCGAGGTAGGCGTCCAGATCCTTCTTGCTAAAGAAGGCCGTTCCATAGATGCGCTGCAGCTTGGGATTGTGCTCGTCGCCTTTCCAATAAGCGCCGGCAACCGAAAGCAGCTTGAATGCTTTGATGCGCGACGTGCCGGGGACGTGCGGGCCGCGGCAAAAGTCGATGAAATGCGGGCCGAGCGTGTACTCGGAGAAAACTTCGTCGGCTTTTTCCTTGATGAGCTCGACTTTCATCCAGTCATCGGCATATTTCTGCAGGCCCTCAGACTTGCGAGTGAGCTTGCGCTCGTAAGGCAGGTTTTTCTGCTGCAGCTCCAACATCCGGGCTTCAATCTTTTCGAGATCTTCGGGAGTGAAAGGCGTCTCGCGCTCGAAATCGTAATAGAATCCGGTGTCAGTCGGTGGACCGATCCCGAGCTTAGTCTCAGGAAACAACTCCAGCACCGCTGCCGCCAAGAGATGCGCGGTGGAATGACGGTAGACCTGCAGCGCCTCCGGATTCTTCGAAGTCAGGATCTCGAGCTGGGCGTCGGATTCAAAAGGACGGGTAAGATCGTAGAGCTGGCCATTGACGCGCGCTACCACGGCATCGTCGGCCAGCCGCGGACCGATGGATTTGGCGATATCCAGGGGACCGGTACCGGATGGGACGCTCTTCTGGCTGCCGTCGGGCAGAGTGATCGTAAAGCTCTCGCTCATGTAAATCTCAGGGTATCAAGTTTCAGGTTTCTGGACTCTGGTTGGGCTTGCTAAGATTGAGGTAATGCCTGCCGCGACCGAGACGGGTATCTTCGATGAATCAGCGTTAGTCGCTAGAGCTCGCGAGGGTGATCTGACAGCTTTCAACGAGCTGGTCGGACGCTACTCCCGGAAGATCTATCGCTTGGCGAAACACATCACCCAGAACGATGAGGATGCTGAAGACGTGTTGCAAGAGACTTTCCTGAAGGCCTTCGAGCATCTCAGCGATTTCCAGGGGCAATCTAAGTTTTACACCTGGATTGTGCGGATCGCCGTCAACGAGTCCTTGATGAAGCTCCGCAAGCGGAAGTCGGACCGGACCGTGCCGCTGGATGAACCGCTCGATACGGGCGAGGACACGGTAGTACGTGAAATCGCGGTTTGGGACGAAAACCCCGAACAGCAGTACTCGCGGGAAGAACTAGGTAAAATCCTGGAGGAATCGGTGGAAAGCCTGAAACCAGCTTTCCGCACCGTTTTTGTTCTGCGCGACATCGAAGAACTGAGCACCGAAGAGACAGCCGAGGCCCTGGGGATCTCGGTTCCTGCGGTGAAGAGCCGGCTGCTACGAGCGCGGCTACAGCTTCGCGAGAGGCTGACGCGTTTCTTCAAGCGGAAAGGGGACGACGTCTTTGCTTACCTGTAAGGAGTTCATGCAGGAGCTGAACGACTATCTCGACGAGACGGTGGACATCGAAGTCCGCCGTAAGATCGAGGTCCACATCTCGGAGTGTCCGAATTGTTTTGTGATCTTGGACACCACGCGCAAGACGATCCAGGTTTATAAAGGGATGCAGCCACAGGTCTTACCAACGGAGGTCCAGGCGCGGCTGCTGAAAGCAGTAGAGCGCAAGATGGCGGCGCGAAAGCCTGGAATCAGCCGCTGACCATTACCTGCCGTGCGCTAGGGTCAGTACCGCCGATAATTCGAGGCTCTGGGGGTTGAAGCCGTTCTGATCCAGGGCGTTGCGGACCTGATCTACCTGCGCTGAATAGGCCGGGAACTCGACCGATACTTGGGCCTGGCGATGATAGAGCTGAGGGTTCACCGGAAAGTCCAGCGAAGACAGGGTTTCGAGCAAGTCTTCGAGCAGCCGGGGCTCTACCGTAACTCGCAAGGATATGAGTTCGCCCTCGAGGCCGAACAGGGTAAATGGAAGGCCAGAATCATCGGGCCGGACAGACATAGAAGTTCCTCTCCGGCGACCCGGAACCCACAAATAAAAATCCCCTGCGGAGTGCCACAGGGGGTTTAGTTTCGTGAAGACCGACTCACCTTTAGCACTTTTTAGCGTGGTTGCAATTAGTCAGCCCTGCCGCGAGGCAGAACCTAAATCAATCCACGTTTCCGACCCCAGAATATCATTGGCATTGGGAGAATGCAATAGGAAACTGCCTTGAATTACGGCAACCAGTAAGTCCACTCCGCGTAACTTATTGAGAAGGAAGGTGGTTGGAGAGCTGCTCGAAACGCTGGCGCTGGCGGGCGTCCAGCATCTGCATGATCCGGTTCTTGCCGGTGGCACGCACGTCTTCGATCTGGGCCTGCAAATCCTCGTGATACTTGTCAAAATCGTCCAAAATGGTTTTGAGCCGTTCAGATTGCTCAGGCGTGAGGTCCAGATCCTTCTTCAGCCTATCGTAGGAGAATTCGTTCCTTCCATCGCGCCAATAGGTAGCGCTGCGATGCATTTTGTCGTGCAGGCCCGCACGCATGGTGATGGCGCCCGCCATAGCGCCAGTCAGGAACACTAACACCAAAGTCGTGAGCACACGTGGATTCTGCCAGGAGGCACGCTCAGCCGCAAACATAGGAGCTATTCGTGGAAACTGGCTAAATCTACCAGCACTGCATCCCGCCGATGCTGTTGCTGCAGGCTATCCTGAACAGCACCGGCGTCGGGCGCGACCACCTTCACGCTGTCGGTGGCGACGGCCGGGGCAACCGCTGCTACACTTTGGTCGCCGGCTTCGGTTGTGACCAGATACGTCCCCAGAAGCACAACTAATGTCGCCGAAGCAATCGCCAGACGGCGCCCGAAGCTGGGCTGAAGAAATACAGACCAGATGGAGCCGCGATCCTGTTCTTCTACCCGCTCCATCACGCGGGCGTAGAAACCGGCGCTTAGTCCGACCTCGGCGTCGGAGCGGAGCAATCGCAACATATTCGCCTGTGTTTCAAGCAGACGAAGTTCGCTGGCGCATTCCTCGCACGCTACGAGGTGCGCGTGAAACGCTTGCGGAACCTGCCGGGCGGAACCCTTCAGGTATTCCTCAAGGCTATCCCTGATTGGCTGATGCATAGCTTCTTCCCTCAAAAAACTGCTAGTCAAAACCCATGACGGATCGATCGTCCGTTTGTACTTATAACGTCCTACCTACAACAGTGGTTCCCACACATTGCATAAGTTGTATCACATTACACTTTTGTCTGTCCGCTCCCGCGGAGCAGCCGCTGCGAAGCCTTGAGCAGCTTCTGGCGGGATCGGAACAACTTCACTTTGATCGTATTCTCGTTCATGCCCGTCATCTGCGACAGCTCTTCCACCGAGTGCCCTTCCACTTCCTTGAGCAGTAACAGGCTGCGATCTTCATTGGACAGTTTGTCCAAAAGCTTCAATACCAAATCTCTTTGCGCCAACTGCATATCCACCGCCGGCGCTTGCGAGGTGGCAGTATCGACGTTCTGCATTCGCTGAGCGTCTTCTTCGGAAAAATCACTCTCGTATACCAGCTTGCGCACCCGCTTCTTGCGCAGGTAGTCGTAACATTCGTTGACTGTGATCTTGTAGATCCAGGTTAGAAGCGAACTGCGAAAATCGAAGTTGGTGATCGAGAAATAAATCTTGGCGAAGACCTGCTGCGCGATGTCTTCGGCGTCGTTATGATTGCGCAGAATCCCGTGAATGATGGAGAAGACTTTAGCTTGATAACGTTCCACGATCTCGCGGAAAGCGATTTCATCCCGGGCTTGGATACGACGCACCAGAGCGGCTTCTTCAGTGTTGCGGTGATCCACTCGGGTCTTGGCCTTAGTAGTTTGCGAGATCGAATCCGGAAACGGAAGGACGCCAGCAATACCGCTCATACATCTTAGCCGACGTATCCGAACCACATGCGGTTGCAAGCATTTGGGGCCATAATTTGGCACCGGGACGGAGCCGTTGTTTCCCGATGGATTGTCGCATCCTAACGTGGAGTTTAGCATCCAACCAACAGGGCAAGCGAAGCAGCCACGGGCGGGCAGAAATCACGGACAGGCGGGCGAAAAACCAAGATAGTGAGAATGACTGCTCTGGGCTTGCCAGGTCGGCCTCTTCGGGGGATAATGAAAGTTCAGGCTAGTCGACAAGGAGATCCTAAACGCATATGGTGCAACTGACGGAAACCGCCATAACCAAGGTCAAGGAGATTTTAGGGGGGCAGGAGCCGAAGCCCGCAGGGTTGCGGATTTCGGTAGTAGGGGGCGGCTGCTCCGGCTTTAGCTATTCGATGGCCTTCGAGAATACGCCTAATCTGCTTGATAAGACTTACAGTTTCGATGGGCTTAAGGTTTTTATTGACCAGGCCAGTATGCTCTATCTGGATGGGGCTGAAGTAGATTATGTGGAGTCCATGGAAGGTGCCGGATTCAAGTTCAACAACCCGAACGTCAAAAGTACATGCGGATGCGGCAGCTCCTTTAGTGTCTAAGAACTAGCGTTGACTGGCCAGACGAGCGCCGGGAGATTGATTCTCCCCGGCGCTCTTTTCGTCTGTAGCTGCATTGCGGCGTTAAGGTTAATTAATAAGACTTAATGAAACTTGACCAACTCCTCACTGAGCGAGTGAATCCGGCATCCCGCGAAATCGAGCGCCGCTCGACGGTTGAGATTCTACAGATAATAAACCAAGAAGATCAAAAGATCGCTGGGGCCGTAGCGGCTGAGATTTCGCGCATTGCCGGAGCGGTGGACGCGATTTTGGAAATCATCAGGAAAGGCGGAAGACTTTTTTACATCGGCGCGGGGACGAGCGGGCGCCTGGGCGTTTTGGACGCGGCCGAATGCCCGCCAACCTTCCACGTATCGCCGGATTTGGTGCAGGGTATCATCGCGGGCGGTGAAGCGGCGCTGGCACGAGCCACCGAAGCGAGTGAGGACGACCCGGCGGCAGGCAAGCGCGATTTGATGGCGCGCGGATTCGCGGCGGGCGATGCGGTGGTCGGGATCGCAGCCAGCGGCCGGACGCCGTACGTGCTGGGTGCAGTGATTGCGGCGCGGGAATTGGGGGCGCTGACCATAGGGATCAGCTGTACGCCCGATTCGGAACTTTCGCGCGCCGTCAAGATCGCGATCACGCCATTGGTGGGTCCGGAAGTGATCGCCGGCTCGACTCGCATGAAGGCTGGCACGGCGACTAAGCTGGTGCTGAACATGATCAGCACAGCGGTTATGATCCGGCTGGGCTACGTGTACGGCAACCTGATGGTGAACGTCGAGCCAAAGAACAGCAAACTCGCCGACCGGGCCAAGCGTATCATTGCCGAATCGGCCGGGGTGAATTACGAGCACGCCGGCGAACTGTTGGGCCAATCTGCCGGCAACGTGAAGGTGGCAATCGTCATGTCGCGGCTGGCCATTGATCGCGAGGCTGCCGAAGCCAGGCTGGCGGCCGCGGGCGGGTGCATCGCGGAGGCATTGCAGGCGGTGAAGGAATAGGATGGACAAGTTTCGGATCCGCGGCGGCCGGCCGTTGGAAGGTGAAATCGCGATCAGCGGCTCGAAAAACTCGGCGCTACCGGCACTGGCTGCCTGCCTGCTAACCGGGGAGCCGGTGAAACTGAACCGGATTCCGCCGGTGCGTGATATCGCGACCATGCAGAAGCTGCTGCAACACGCTGGTGCACGTGTGGAGTCTAAGGACGGGGTGGTGACGGTGTGCGCCGAGAAGCTGGCGCGGCCCGAAGCTCCTTACGATCTAGTGAAGACAATGCGCGCTTCCAGTCTGGTGCTGGGGCCGCTGGTGGCGCGAACCGGACGGGCGAGCGTTTCGATGCCGGGTGGATGCGCGATCGGCGCGCGGCCGATCAACCTGCACGTTTCGGCTCTGGAGCAACTCGGCGCGGAGATCAAGCAGTCGCACGGCTATGTGAAAGCGGAAGCGCCGCACGGACTCAAGGGGACCATGGTCCAGTTTGACCGCATCACCGTGACCGGCACTGAAGACGTGTTGATGGCGGCAGTTTTGGCCCAAGGCAAGACCATGATTCAGAACGCCGCGCGCGAACCGGAGGTGCAGGATCTAGCGGCGCTCTTAATCAAGATGGGCGCTCGCATCGAGGGCGCCGGGACTTCGACCATCCACGTGGAAGGCGTCAGCAAGCTGCATGGAACCGAGCACACCATCATCGCCGATCGCATCGAGGCCGGCACGTTCCTGATCGCGGGAGCGATGACTCGCGGTGATCTGACCATCTCGGACTGTGTGCCCGAACACCTGGATGCATTAGCGAGCAAGATGCGGCAGGCCGGAGCGGAGGTGTCAACCTTGCGGCCGGACGCGGTGCGTGTTCGTGTCAAACGCCGGCTCGAAGCCGCCGACATCACCACCGAAGAATATCCAGGCTTCGCGACCGACCTGCAGGCGCAGTATATGGCCATGATGACTTTGGCCGGAGGGATTTCCTTCATCACCGAGACGATCTTCGAAAACCGCTTCATGCACGCCCAGGAGTTGGCGCGCATGGGCGCGAACATCCGTTTGGAAGGGCGGCAAGCGATCATAGCGGGAGTGGAAGAACTCACAGGGGCAGAGGTGATCGCTTCGGATTTGCGAGCCAGCGCGTCGCTGGTGCTGGCCGGGCTAGTGGGTCGCGGCGAGACCGTGGTGGATCGCGTTTATCACATCGACCGCGGTTATGAGAAAATCGAGGAAAAACTGGCGCGCGCCGGCGCGCGGATTGAGCGGGTGAATTAAGCACATGAGCGCACCGAAGGGACATAACCCTGGGTTCCAGGCCTTGGTGAATGAGGCCAGGTCCCGAATCCGTGAGATCAACATCGAACAGTACAAACAAATGGTCGCTTCCAAGGATCCGCACGTACTGGTAGATATACGCGAAGAAAGCGAATGGGCGGCGGGCCATGCAGCCGGCGCCGTGCATCTGGGAAAGGGAATCATCGAGCGGGATATCGAGACCAAAGTGCCGCGCAAGGATACGAAACTGGTGCTGTACTGCGGCGGTGGTTTCCGCTCGGCGCTGTCGGCCGACGCGCTTCGCCAAATGGGCTACACCAATGTCATTTCGCTGGACGGCGGATGGCGGGCATTTCAGAGTTCGGGATTGCCGCTGGAAAAGTGAAATTAGTCGAATAGGATCATCCGCACGCAGAAATAAATAATCGTACCCAGAGCGCATAGCTCGAACACTTTCACCACTCTCGCGAAGGTGACGTTCATAAACTCGAAACGCAGCACCAGCCCCAGCGCGAACGCGGTCAACATCAGCCACAGCGGGACTTCGCCGTCCACCGATTTCATAAATGCAATCAAAATGACATAGAAGAAGATCGGGACGTTGCTGTCGAGCCAGTTTTTGAGCCGCGTGTAAACCACAAACAGGGCGAACGCGACTATCAGTGCGGTTGTTACCGTGAGCGCGTCAGACTTCATAAGTCAGATGACCAAAGCAGGCTGGTATAGCCGGTGGCATGATAGTCCAGGTTGGTGTAAGGGTAACCGTTGTGATGGGCGACGAGAGGATTGCTTTCCACGTTGTAGTTTTCCTGGGCGGAGGCCGAGAACGGGAGCTTCTTGAGTTGGTAGCGTAATCGGGCGTCCAGAGCATGATAGTTCCGATCGGAGATCGGGGTCAAGGGGCGGGCGGAGCGGATTGGACTGTTCCGGCGGCTCATTGAAAATGTTGTCTTGCACGTTGGTTTTTCTCAATGGAGCTGGATGGGCGGGCGGAATAGTGGAAGCCTCGAAGAATCCAAGTTAATCGCGCGCAACGAAAAACGGCGGCAGTCTTTTTCTTGTTCAAGGGAAGACGCCGCCGTATCCTGAAAATAGTTAGCTAGAAGGTGAAACTGAGGCCCGCCATGACCACGAAGTCCTGCAGCCATCCGCCGACGGTGGAGCCCGGTGATGGGGCGATGACATTCTTGGGAAAGGGGCTGAGGAAGTCATGGGCTTCGAGCCGCAATTGGAGACCGGGGCTCAGGGCGATCTTCACGCCTCCGCCGACCGAGACAAGCGGTTCGATTTGGCTCGTCTTAGTGAGCAGGGCGATATTAGAGAGCGGCTGGAACTCCTGTTCCTGGCCGGTTCCCGTGAACGCTTTCACGCCGGCGCCGGCCGCGACGAAGGGCCGGATATGGGACTCGCTGGGAGCGAAATGCAGGACGACGTCATAGTGAATGGCATTGGTCATTGCGCCGAAGTTGACTTTGGTTCCACCCGAGGAGAGTTTGAGATCGGTGTGCTCGTAGTCATAGCGCAGCTCGCCGCTGATCGTGCCGTTGCTGTTGTTACCCAGCCAGGCGCTTACAGCCAAGCCAGGAGAGAAGCCGCCATTGGCGTCGCCGATGGCATTCTTGATGGTTTGCGAAGTGGAGAAACTGCCGCCTCCAGCCACGCCGACTTCCCATTTTTGAGCGAAAGCTGCAGGCGCCATGGCCAGCAGCGTAACAGACGTAATGGATAGGAAATGTTTCATTGTTTACCCTCTTCTAATCGACAACGCGCACGGTAAGTGTTGTGGAAGAGCCCCCCTGACTGATCACGAGGGTCTCAAACCCAACCGGGACGTTGCTTGGAACTGAGACATTGATCTGGTTCACGCCAACCTCGCCCGGCGCGAGGCCGTAGTAAATGAGCGGAAGTTGTACGCCTCCCAGAGTGACCGTCGGCTGGTTGAGCGCGACGGCAAGAGGACTCGCCGGCGACGGCATCCCGCTCTGAACGGCGGGAGCGGTCTGCCCGAGTCCGGTGCCATAGATGATCAAGGCGGTGTTAGATTTGCGGTGAATCGGATGGGAATCCGTGACAAGACCACCATCGTCGTTGCGGATGACGGCCGGTACGGCGGCACTCTGCCCTGGGACATCAACCATAAAAACGCTGGGGGCGCCGGGCAGGATCTGCAAATTATAGTTGTTGCTGGTTCCGCCGGGGGTCCGAAGGATCATCGTCACGTTGCCGACGGTTTGAAACGGGATCTGCGCGTTGACCTGGTTGGGAGAAACGAACAGAATGGGCATAGGGAGCCCGTTTACGGTGAGACAACTGTCCGCCAGCGCGGTCGGCAGGGGCACGTCGGCAGTGGCCATGTTGACCGGGCTAAGCTGATTTCCAAATACGGAGATCAAACCACCGGGGGCAATCGTGGAATTAAAATTCGCCGCATTCACAACACTGGTGATCTGGGGCGGGGCGACCGATGCGTCGTAGTTGGGCGCCAGGACGGTAAAGCCGGAGACGGTGAGGTTAATAATCGCGCTGCGGTCCCAAATCGGTGCGATGGTTCGGGTGAAGGCCTGGGTGGAAGTGCCAAGCAGCGGAGCTTCCACGATGGGTGTCGCCAGACTTACGCTGCTGTGCGGGTTGGTGAGGTCGAGCCGCTGAATAATGCCGGGCGCGGTGCTCTGCGCGCCGGCCGTCGCCGCCGGTGCGGTGCTGCGGAATCCGCCCCGATCCACGAACGCGAATCCCGAAGAGTTCCCCGTGCCGGTTTCAAACTGAAGCACCGGAACCAAGGAGGAGTCGAGCAAATTGTTGCCTACGACATACTGATTGAAGTTCGAGGCCGCATAGGAACCGGACAAGGCAGTGAAGTCCTTGCGCGAGACCGTGAACGAATTGGCGTTGGCGTCGTATAGCATGACGCTGCCGTCCGCGGAAGCCATCATGATGCTAGAGCCGTTCGTGGACGCTGTCAGCACTGAATTCAAGGCGACTTGGTTTTGGTAGACGCCCAGGCTGGACAGCCGCGAACTGGCCAGGGTGGTCAGATCGATGCGGTGTACGGTTGGGCTGCCGCCCGACGCGTTACGCGTGACCGCCAGGATCGCATTGGAAGATGCGGCCAACGATTGTACGTAATCGCCATTAAACATCCGGACCGGCTGGCTGGGTTGCAGGGCATTTAGATCGAATACATTGACATACTGCGAGTTGTCGCAGCCCACTAACAGGTAGTTGCCGTCAAACGTGATGGCCATTCCCATGGGCGTATTGCCCGTGCGCAGGGTGGCGATCAGGGTATTGTTGGCGGAGTTGAACACCAGGACTTGGTTTTTATCCTGACGGAGAATGTAGAAACGCGAGCGGGAAGGATCGGGGAGAAGGTCAACCAGCGTCCCCGGAATGTCGACGAAAGTACCGCGCTGCGCCGGTTGATGGGAGTTGATCAGCACGCGGACCGGGTTGGGCACGTTCACTGCCTGGGCAGATTGCAGTTTCAGGTGTGCGATCACAGTGCCAGTCTGGCTGGCGAAGACGTTGGGATCGACGCTGACCGTGACGATGGCTGGCGTTACACCGCTGCTGGGATTCACGCTTAAGCCGGCGGTGTCGCTGGAGATCGAGAAAGCTGTATTGCCGCCGCTCGGATCGGTGATGGTCAGAGTCTGGGTGGCCACGCTGCGATCGCAGAAGTTGCCCCGGAAAACCATATCCTGCTGCTGGGCGGTCAACTGATGTACGTTCGATAGCGAACCGACCGGGAGAACCATCACTCCGCTGTCGGAAATGCCGTATAGGGTCTTCTGATCACTGGAAAGCACACTCTTGCCCGCGAAATTCTCGGGAAGATTGATCAAGTTGCGCACGGTCAGGTTGTCGGAGTCGACGACCTGCATCACCGGGGACTGTAGGGCTCCGGGCGGGGGCATCTGGGCGTAGATGATATTGTTCACTGAGTCGATCGCGCTGGTGCCGATATTCAGAGCTCCCGAAATGTTGGCGAACTGCGAAATATTGTAGAAATGCGGATCCTTGAGCGCCCATCCGATGGTGAAGTAGGATCCATCCTGGGCGACACTGATGGCCTGCGGCCCCAGGGTGGGGCTGGAAGTATACAGGCCTGAGTGCAGCGTGCGCGAGGTCACGTCGTAGCTGAACAGCAAGGTGCTGCCGTATCCATAGATCTTGGTGCCATCCGCGGAAACGCCCATCGACGCCGAGACGATATTGGTCGGAAAACTAGCGGCCGGCTGGGGCAGCGTCTTGGCGCTGACCCCGGCGATGGTGTCCAGCTCGGTAGTGGTGCCGGAGGCCGGATCGAGCAGCAGGAAGTCAGTGGTGGTAACCACCAGCGCCAGACCGTCGATTCCGAAAGCGACGCCCAGCGGAGGACTGCCCAAAGCGAAGGTCTGCTTGCCGTTGGTGGTAAGATCGATCACTGTTATCGCGTTGGACGGCGAGGCCGGGGCCGCGGCGTTGCCATAGTTTGCGACCACCAAGTAGTGATCATCGGGCGAAAGGGCCAGTGCGCTAGGCTGAGCGGCCACATTGATAGACGTCTGGACGGCGTTTGAGCCTAGAGACATCACGTCCACGCGATTAGCGGTGAAGTTCGCGATGTAGAGAACCCCGCGGGGTTCATCCAGCGCCAAGTCGGAGGCTTGTCCTCCGATGGACACGACGTTACCGAAGGTTGCTCCCCAAGCCGCGGCGGCAAGCGAAGCGGCCAAAGCGGATTTCCACCAATAAGACTTGCTCAGCATAACAATTAGCTCCCTGAAAACAAATTTCCAGTTTGTCCAGCCGGAACTGGTATCGAGGCGCGACAATGGGCAGGCCGCGCCTCAGTCTTCACGAACTTGCGCACCAAGCCAGCGCCATGGCATGCCTTCGTGCCTGACGCAATAAATGCCGGCGCCTGGTGCGCCAGGGTGCTATTCAGCGCCCTTTTTGCGGCGCAATACGATCAACCCCAGAAACAGGATTGCCGCTACCGCGCAAACGATGCGAATCATCGAGCTATCCATCGTTCTTTCTCCTTTCCCGCGAAATGAATTCCGCTACATGTTGTTCATCATCGGGATCAGTTCCCGGATGATACGCATAACCACCGGTCCCACCGTAACCACAAATAAGGAGGGCAAGATACAAAAAAAGATCGGGAAAACCAGTTTGACGCCCAGCTTGGCGGCTTTCTCTTCGGCGATCTGGCGCGCCTGGACCCGCATATAGTCGGAATGCGCGCGCAAGCTCTGCGCCACCCCGGTGCCGAACCGGTCGGCCTGAATCAACACCGCCACCAGTTTCTTGAGGTCCTCCACTCCGGTCCGGTCAGCCAGGTTGCGCAAAGCTTCCGCCCGGCGCTTGCCGGCCTTCAATTCAAGATTCACAATGGCGAATTCCTCGCTGATTTCCGGATGGGCGTGTTCCAGCTCCTTGGCCACTTGCAGGATCGCTTGATCGAGTCCCAAGCCGGACTCAACGCAAACCACCAGCAGGTCGAGAGCATTGGCCAGTCCGCGACTGATCTGCTTCTGGCGCCGCTTGGCGGACATTCGAACATACTCATTGGGGCCGAAAAAGCCGACCGCGATGGAGGCCAGGATCGCGCCAAATTTGTTGGTTTGATCGGCCGAGGTGTTGAGCACGGCCGCTCCCATCATGAGCGGCAACAAAACGGCGAATGCGACCTTGGCGCCGTATAGCACCTTCAGAGCGTTGGGATTGCGGTAGCCGGCGCGAATCAGCCGGCGCTGCATCACGGTAACGTCTTTCGGCGAGGCCGGGACTAGCGCGCCCAGCCGCTTGACCATGTCATGGAACATCAGACTGGGATGCACGGGAGCGGCATCATGGCCGTCGAGCGCGGTGCCGGCGACGCGCTCGATCGCTTCCTTGGGCTTGACGTACAGCTTCATTCCCGCAAAGGAGAGTCCGGCCGCGAAGAGTAAGAAGATCAGAAAGCTAAAGAGAATGACCATGACTCAAACCTCGATTTTCACGATCTGCCGGATGATGGCGTAGCCGATGAGCTGCAATATCACCGCCCCGCCTAACATGAGATTGCCGACGTCGTCTAGAAAGAAGAAACGGACGTAATCGGGATTGGCATAGAACATCAGCACGGCCACGCCGATGGGGATGCAACTCAACGCCGCTCCGGTCATCTTGCCGTGCGCGCTGATGGCCCGTATCCGGCCGCGCAGCTTGAAGCGCTCCCGAATTACATAGGCCAGCTTGTCTAGAATTTCGGCCAGATTGCCGCCGGTGCGCTTCTGCAAAAGCACCGCGGAGACGAAGAAGTGCACGTCCAGGGAGGGAATGCGCTTGGCCAACTTCTGCAAGGCCACGTCCAGCGGCAATCCCAGGTTATGCTCCTCGAAGGTTCTCCGGAACTCGCCCGCCAGGGGTTCCTGGAACTCGCGATGTATCATTTCGAGCGAAACCGAGAATGCGTGTCCAGCGCGCATGGAGCGCGCCACAAACTCCAGGCTCTCCGGGAACAGTTCCTCGAAACGCGACATTCTGGCTTTTCGCTTGCGCATCACAATGAGCAAGGGGAAAGAACCGACCACCAAGGCGGGAACGTAAGCAAATCGCCGGAATTGCCCGGGTAGAAACAGCCACGCCACCGCGCCACCGGCCACGAAGGCCAGTAGGCAGGTGTTGACCAGCCGATGCGTACTCCATTTCATGCCGGACTGCTCGAGCAGCTCTTGCAGCTTGGCCTGGAGCTGGAAGCGCTTCAGGAATTTCGTGGACAACAGCGCATTGCTGTTCTCGTCGGTTTGAATCAGCGACGCATTCTGAGCCGTCGCCTTGCTTTTCTTGGGCTTGTTGGCGCCGAGCAGGCGGCTCTTCAGCCGATCCATGTCGGAATGCCGAAAAGCGTTGGAAAAGAGCCACCACAGCACGAGCGCGCAAACCCAAACCGCGATGGCGATGATCACGAACATAGCGTTCAGACCTCCACCACTTCATCAAACAGATCGGTGCGAAGCCGGACCCCGGCGGCCAATAACTTCTCGTAGAACTTGGGACGAATGCCGGTAGCGGCAAAGCGGCCGACTACCCGGCCATCCGGGTTCAAGCCTCGCTTTTCGAAGACATAAATGTCCTGCAAAGTCACCACCTCGCCTTCCATGCCAGTCACTTCGGTAATGTTGATTACCCGGCGCGAGCCGTCACTCATGCGGGAAGCCTGCACCAGCAGATGCACGGCGCTGGCGATCTGCTGGCGGATCGAGACCAGCTGCATGTTGGAATTAGCCAGCGACACCATTACTTCCAGGCGCGACACGGCGTCGCGAGGGCTGTTGGCGTGGACCGTGGTTAGCGAACCATCATGACCGGTGTTCATGGCTTGCAGCATGTCCAGGGCTTCCTCGCCGCGGACCTCGCCCACCACGATGCGATCGGGGCGCATACGCAAGCTGTTCACCAGCAGTTCACGCTGCCGGACCGCGCCGTTGCCCTCGAGATTAGCCGGGCGGGTCTCTAAGCGCGCAACGTGGGGCTGCTTGAGCTGCAGCTCGGCGGCATCCTCGATGGTTACAATGCGCTCTTTAGGAGAAATGAAGGCCGAAAGAGCGTTGAGCAGCGTAGTCTTACCGGCACCGGTGCCGCCCGCGATGATGATGTTCAGGCGAGCCTTGACCGCACCCTCCAGCAGCTCCATCATGCCTTGCGTGGTGGCGCGCCGGTCTACCAGATCGGGCGGCATCAGCTTGTCGGTGCTGAACCGGCGGATGGATAGCAGCGGGCCGTCGACGGCCAGCGGCGGAATGATGGCGTTCACACGCGAGCCATCGCTCAGCCGCGCGTCCACCATGGGCGTGGATTCATCCACGCGGCGCCCTACTTGGGAGACGATCTTGTCAATGATCCGCAACAGGTGCTGGTTGTCGCGGAAGCTCACCGAGGTCAGCTCCAACAAGCCCTTGCGTTCGATGTAGACCTGCTTATAGGTGTTGACCAGGATGTCGGAAATGGTGGGGTCCTGCAGGAGCGGCTCAAGGGGGCCCAAGCCGAAGACTTCGTCCAGGACTTCATCGCAGATCTGTTGCTTCTCCAGCGAGCTGAGCAGCGTCGGCTCGGAGTCGATGAGCGAGATCAGGGCCTGGCGAACTTCACTCCGCACGCGCTGGTTATCGATGGTGGCCAGCGCCTCCAGGTTGATCTTGTCCACCAGCTTGCGGTGGAGGGTAAACTTCAGTTCTTGGTATTCGGGCTTGAGTGCGCCCTTGGATTTGCCGCCATTCTTCAGGAGTCGCTGCTCCCAGCTGATCTGCGGCGTCGATTTGGTTTCAAGGTTCGGGAACATAAAAAGCGTTTACTAAACGGCCGAAGGCACCGCCTTCAAATCGGTGATGGCGGGCTTTTTCTTGTCATTTGCTCCGCGGCCGCAAAGCCGTTCCGCCAAGCTCTGGATGGCCTTGCCCAGCTCGCAGTGTCCATCCACCGGCTGACCCAGAGTTACGGCCCGGTGCAGAGAAAAATAGTCGTTAGGAATGCGCGAATGAACCGGGCAGTTAAACAGTTTTTCGAAGTCCGCCCCACCGATTTCATCCCGCTTATTGATGCGGTTCACCATGATCTGAAAACGATCCTTGGGAAAGCCCAACTGGTCGAGCAGATTGACCGCCTTGCGCGCCAGATGGAGGCTGGGCAGTTCGGAGGTCGAGACCAGGAAGGCCCGATCGGATTCGGAGACCGTCATCAAGCTCAAGCGTTGGAAGACCACGGGCAGATCGATGACCACCCAGTCATAATTCAGGCGCACGTATTCCAATACGGCGTGCAGGCGGGAAGCGTCCACGCCACCGGCATAGGCGGTCTCTGGGGCCGGAAGAATATCGACGCCGTCGGCAGCGGCCACGAACGAGGGCCACAGGCTGTCGTTCAAATGGTCGGCGGCCTCGAGCGCATCCAGCAAAGACTTGGTATGGCTCAGCTTCAGGTAGAAACCGATCATTCCGCCCATCAGATCGAAGTCGGCCAGCAGCACACGCTGCGAAGTGGTTCTGCGCAACGCGAAGGCCGTCTGAGCGGCCAGCGTCGAGGCACCCGAGCCGGGCTTGGCGCTGGCAAAAGCAATGATCGTTCCGGGTTTAGCATCATCGGCGGGTTCAGGCTGGAGGAGGCGCCGGAGGCGCGCCACAGCTTCGGTCTGGGTCTCCGGATCGAAGGGCGCATAAAGGAATTCGCTGGCGCCCATTCGCAACGATCGAAGGATCGCATCGGAATCGTTGCGGAGGTGCAGGCCCACCACATGAGTTTGCAGATTCAGCGCGTTCACGCCGCGGATCAACTCGCAGGCCACATCCAGATCGCTGACCAAGTCCAGGAGTATGACGTCGGGCTTGGTTTGACGCAGCCGAATTTCGAGCGTCTGCAGGGACGGATAGGACTTGAAATCGGACAGAATCTGGAAGGCGCGGGTGCGCTCGATAGCCAGCGAGAACTGGCCCGCCAACTCGCGGTTTGGTACAACCGATAAGGCTGTCAGAACCGGTCCGCGGGCTGTCATCGAATGCTCCTCATGGCTTTCCGTCCGAGGGGTTGCACGTCCTACTTGGACCTCCCGCCGGTCTTCGGTTGAGTTGCGAACGGATCAGAAGCGGGCGTGGGTGTGATCATAAAATCGCGCGGCATGGCCGGCATTGGCTTGGCCTCTCCGGGCTGCAGCGGCATTGTGACCTCGGGCGTCACGACTACGATCAATTCCGTGTTGGTTCGATTCACGTCCTTGCTCTTGAAGAGATTGCCGAGTATCGGCAGACTAGCCAGACCAGGAATGCGCGAGACGGTCTCGGTCAGACGGTTGTCAATCAATCCGGCAATCACAAAGCTCTGACCTTCGCCCAGCTCGATATTGGTTTCCATCTTGCGCGAGGACAGCGCTGGGATTGTAAATCCGTTGAAGGATAGGGCATTGGCGAAGTCGAGCGAGGAGACTTCTGGCTTTACATACAGCCGGATGGTATTGTTTTCGGTGACTACCGGATTAAAGGTGAGCCGAACGCCGAATTCGCGGAACTGAATCGTTACCGCTCCCGAGTTTGCTCCGCCTTGCAGAACTGGAATGGGAAACTCGCCGCCCACCAGGAAGCTGGCCTCTTTGCCGCTGGTAGTGACCAGATTAGGCTCCGCGAGAATCTGCAGGATATTGCGTTGCTGGAGGGCTTTGATCAGCGCCGCCAGGTTGAGATCCGGCCGAAAAGCGAAGATGTTGAGGGCGTTGGAAATCGAAAAGGGCGTAGTCGCTCCGCCCCCGATAGTACTGGGTGGACTGGAAGCGGTAAACTGACCAGTCGACACGCTGCCGATCGTGTTGGTTGCTCCGGTGGAAACCAGATTTATGCCGAACGACATCGAGGCAGTCCTGTCCAGCTCGGCGAATCTCACGCGCAAAAGAATCTGCTTGTCGACAGGGGATGCGACCTGAAGATTGTTGACGACCGTCTTAGCGAAGGGGGTGGCCAGCGCAGTCGCCCGATCCGAGGAATCCTTGGTGGAAACGCGACCAGTCAGTGACAGCGACTCCCGTGAGGATTGGATGTGAATGTCTTCCTTGGGAAAGGTATCTTTCAACAGTTTGCGGAGCGGCTCCAGATTCTGCTCCACGGTAATGTTGTAGAAGTTGCGCTGGCCGGCTTTGCTCCAGACCACCAGGGTCACCGTTCCGAAGGATTTGCCGTGAACTAGCACTTCCCGGCCGGTAACCGGAGAGGCGTCCACGATCTCGGGATTGCTAGTGGAGATTCGAGAGATGTCGGCCGGATAGTCAATGACAATGCTCTTGCCGACGGTCAATCTCACATCCTCCGGGCCGCCTTGGGCTGAGGCGGGAGAGGCGGCTGCCAGAACCAGCAGCGCCGGCGTTAATAGTACGAAGAACAGTCCATTTCTGCGTTGCATGGTTACTTATCCTCTCGGCGGTTCGCGCCCACGGTTTCAACGGTCTTGGTAGTTCCGCGGATCACCACGATTTGATCCGGCGGCGGAGGAGGCGGCGGCGGGGCAACGGCAACGGCGACGGGCTGCGGACGAGGCCGCGGCGCAGGAGCAGCCACCGGCTGCTTGTGTACCGCTCGAGCGCCGTATAGCTCGCTCACCTCGCGGCCCGCTGTCTTTTCGATGGTCTGGTCGCTGCCGTTCCGCAGAACCAGCTGAATGCGGCCTTCGGTATTGGCGAGCGTCAGGGTTTCAGCCTGTTCGGGCGTGGCCAGCAATGTAACGGTGGCGGCCTGAATGGCATTGCCCCGGGCGTCGGCCTGAATAGCCGTTCCGGCGGAAAGGACCACCATGTTCTGAAGAACGGTAGCGGTGATGGTTCCATCGCTATTGGGCGGGCGCCCGGTCACCAGAACGTCCACTCTCATTCCGGGCAGCACGAAGCCGGAAATGCCGGTGACATCGTTGACGCGCACCGTAACGGCTCGCATACCTACCGGAATGATCGGCGCCAGGCCCAAACCGCTGCCCCGCACGGCCAAGCGGCCTTCGAGAACCGGCTCATCGATCAAAATATTGCTGATCAGCGGGCGGTCGATGACCTCCTCGGCCTTGCTAAAGGCGCCTTTGGGGAACTGCGCCGTTGGCACCTTGGCAATCTTGATGTCCGCCGGCTTCACAGTTGTGCCCACCGACAATGGCCGGGCTGCCAGCACGACGTCCTTGGTTTCGCTGTTTTCCGCCTTCGGTTTTGCGCCGGCCCGCGCCGTCATCTGATAAAAAACGCTCGAAATCACCAGCGCGAACAGCAGGCTCACGCCCAACACGGTCAAAAATCTACGATCCATATCCTTCTCTCCTGCATCCCTTACCAGGAACCGGAATGCAAAATCGCCCTCATGTCTTTGGAACCAGACTCAGCCACACTCCGGCCGCGATGGCTGGAGCGTACGGGATGGACTCTCGCCGAGTGCTTAGCGTTGAGCCCGAGGCCGGGATTTCGGTTGCAGAAACCCGCTGCCTTCCGGTCCAGAATCTTCGAAGCTGACTGGCCGCGATCACTGCCACCGCCATCAGTCCGCCACATCCGGCCGTCCACAAGGCGGCCTCCAGAAGCTGTCTGACTCCCAGGACGGCGCCAAAACCGGCCATCAACTTCACATCTCCTCCGCCCATGCCGCCGAGCAGGTAGAAAATCAAGAAAACCACAGCTCCCATGACGGTCCCCAGCAGCGCCGAGCCGGCTCCGCGCCACCCGCTTTCGACCGTTTGAAGGATCAACCCCGCCGCAAAGGCCGAGCAGGGGATCCAGTTGGAGATCTGGCGCCGCGCCAGATCGTCCACTATAGCGGCGATTCCGACTACACCCGCAATCCAGCATTGCGCCGTCACCGGCTGCTCCCTTTTCCGAAATGCTTGGCTCGCGATGGCATGTTTGCCTCTTGCAGGGGTGTTCCGCCGTTAAACCGTTCCGCGCTCCCGAATCGCTCGGCCTTGAAAAGCAGCGGCGCCAGAAAACCGGCTTGCAGTGCGAACTCAGCTAATGCTTTGCCGGAAGGCAACCGCCAGTTTCCGGCGTCCAGCCACTCCATTGGCATGCCGGGCGGTATCCCCATTGGCATACCAGACATACCCAGCCTTTCCGCAACTCGCCGATTTGAACCTTCGAGGTTCAGCTTGGTTCTCATGCCCGTCCGTCTCCTGCTCTATTGGTTCGGCAAAATGGGAGGTTTTCATTAGCGTCGCGCCGGGTTTTCTTTAGTACGGTGGGTGCCGGGGTGGGGGGTGAATTTACTTAGTCGGATTGGCTTTGTAAACGTAGACGGCGAAACAGAATAGCGCGGCTATCATCTTTGATTACTTGCCAGGAAGGGTCGAGTTTCAACATCTGAGCGAGCGGCCAGTTCACCGGCAGAAGAGCCACCTGGAAGCCTCGACGGTCTAGGATAGCCTGCCAGTCATACGAGCCTTGGAGTAGGTGTAGGTACTCGGTACCGAGAGATTCACCGTAGAAGTCGCTTCGCCCGTCTATAAATACCTTCTGATGCGGATAGAAGGAGTAGATGATATAGTCGCCCCACTGGTCGGTTGTCAGAAGCCGGCCGGACTCAAGAACCTTAGCATTCTCATGCACCATGGCGACGGGAAAAGCCTCGCTCGGGAAGTCGTGGGGCCATTGGATCGGCGCGCCGATGAACACCAGCGCGACAATTACCAGGACTGGCCAAACGCTGGTGCGAGTGAAGTTGGGCGTCAAGTCCTGGCCCATTTGATGCAGAATGCTCAGGATCGACGATTTCTTGCGTCCGGCAGCCATGGTCTTCCAAGCGGTGCTCAGCTCGGAAGCGATCAACGGGGCGGCTACGGCAACGTAAAGTGGTGCATGCCTTAGGCTGGTGAGCGACGAGTGCGCCAGAAACAATAACCACAGCGCCTCTGTCACGCGCTGCTTCCGCAAGAATAATCCGGATAGAATCAATCCGCCTATCAGCAGCGCTTCATACTGGAACTGGCCTTCGGAGCGGAACGTCGGTGCTTGAAACTCCTGAACGAGGTCCTTGACCCAATCCGCCCGCAGGTATTCGATGATGTGGACGTGCAAGGCGAAGCCGTATGGATTAACCAGCGTCGCGGCCGAGCAGGCGCCTAAGAGCACCGCATATCGGCGAGCCGACGGCCAGCGCGGGCGGGCGAGTTGCGCTTCGACCACACTGCCTAGCACCAGCAGCGCGAGGCACACGATGAATACCAGAAAGCCGCCATGCAAGTTTGCCCACAGCATCGTGATGGGGACGAGGAGCCAGATCCAGGGCGTATTCTTGCGGCGGTCCGCTTCCACCAGCCAAAGGGCGGCCGGCAGCAACAGCAAGGTAAATAGATGCGGCCGCGCCAGAAAGTGCACGGATGAGCCGCCTACCGCAAACAAACAGAGGAAGGCCGCCAGCAATCCGTTGGCTCCTCGCCAGACCGCGTATCGCAGCAGCACGGTGGCGAAAGCTGTGATGAGGACCGCCGCAAAAAGCACGATCGCCTTCAGCCCGCCGATCCTGAATAAAATCCCGAACAGCAAGTCGCTCAGCCATTCCCATGCAAACCAAGATTGGCCGACCTTCGAGAAGGAAAAGAGATCCTGAGTAGGCACGGCACGGTGCGCCAGGATGTACTCTCCGGTGCGGATATGCCAACCTGTATCGCCATCCATCAGCAGCGCCTTCCATCCGTTCGACCCGCACACAAACAGCCATGCCAGCAGGGCAATGAAGAAACAGTCCGAGAATGATGGCACCCAGGTCCGGATCCAGGGTGTCAATTCGAGGGGAGCGTGTTTGGGGATGGATGGCGATACGTGCGCCGGTCGAAGTGAATGAGTCGAACTTGCCAAAGGATACGCCCTAGGAATTCAAAATCCGGGCCTTGGAAGGGCCTTTCAGTTGATCGACCACTTCGCCCGCCTGCTTTAGCAATGGCGCAGAGACGTCAGGACGTGCCAGTGTTGACGGCTTCTTTGGACTGGGTGTCGGTGCCCGCCAGCTCACGCCCATGGACGGCCAAAGCCAAGCGGTCTTTCAAACCCGTTTTCTCGAAAATGTGCATCAGGTGAACTTTGACGGTTCCAGCCGTGATATGCAGATTTTCAGCGATCTGTTTGTTCTTCATGCCCCTGCAGATCAGCCGAACGACTTCCTTTTCCCGGGGGGTGAGGCGGGAGGCTTCTTTGCGCTGGATGAACTGTGTGACATGCTCGGAGTCATCCATCCAGATTTTTCCGGCTCCCACCTCGCGCAGGCACTCGATCAGCTTGGCTACCGGAAGGGTCTTTTTGAGGATGCCGCGAACGCCCATCTGCAGCGCGCGAAAAGCTTCCATTTCGGGCAGGTCTACCACCCACAGCACGACGTGCGAGGGAACGGAGGCGGCTTTCAGGCCGGTTACCAGCCGGATGGCGGGTGCGAGACCGGCGCTCAAGTCTACTAATGCAATGTCTGGCCGAAGGCTGCTAATCGCGTCCAAAGCATCGGTAATTTTCGACACCGTGCCGGCCAGCACTAGATCATCACAAACCCCCAGGACCTTTTCCAGCCCTTCGATGGCGACGGGCTGTGCTTCACACGCGAATACTGAGATGGACGACACCCTTTGACCTTTCAATGTCCTATCGGCGGGTCTGGAACTCAAAGATAGGTACTAAGGTCTTTGCGAGAGCACGCGCCAGGTGGCGTCCACCTGCAGGCGCTAATTAACAGAATCATTTCGGCCGTCCGGACGTCCCATCAATGTAATTTCCAAAAGGGCTATTGCCGTTCACCCTATCGCACGCGATAAATTAGTAAGTGGTGCAACTTCTCTCATTCCCGTTTTCGGAAATGCCGAAGTTCACCGTTACCTCGGCCATCGACATCTTGGTGGTGGCGATTCTCATCTACCAACTTCTGCTGATCATTCGCGGCCGGCGCGCCATCCATATCCTGATTGGCATCGGGATGCTGGTTCTGATTTATTTCGTAGCCATCTGGGCGAAGCTGGAAGTCTTGCGCACCATTCTGGCGACGCTCGCCCCCTATACGGCGATCGCGCTGATCGTGATGTTTCAATCCGAGCTGCGGCGCATGCTGGCGCGCCTGGGCCGCCGGCCATTTCTGGGAGTCACTCAGCTGGAGCGCCGCGAGCTGACGCAGGAGGTGCTGCTGGCGATCGCTCACCTGGCGCAGAAGAGAATCGGAGCGCTGATTGTATTGGAACGGAAGTTAGGGCTGCGAACCTTTGTGGAGAGCGGTGTGAATCTGGATGCCGCGGTCTCGCGCGACCTGTTGTGCTCCATCTTCCATCCCGGCGGCGCGCTGCACGATGGCGCCGTCATTATTCAAGGCGATCGCATTACCGCCGCCGCGTGCTTTCTTCCGCTCACTACCAATCCGCTGCTGATCACCGAACTGGGAACGCGGCATCGGGCGGCGCTGGGAATCACCGAAGAGTCGGACTGCATGGCCGTGGTGGTGTCCGAGGAGACCGGAAGAATCTCGATCGCGGCATTTTCAGAAATCGAGTTGGATGTTCCGCTGGAACGTGTGGAGCGATTGCTCACGGGGCGCCTGGAGCGCAGCGATATGCGGACCTCGGCGGCGGTGACCCACGGGGCGCCGACGGTCAGCGAGTCGAGTTTTGACCGGTCATGAAGCATTTCTTCACGCACAATGCCGGGTGGAAGCTGCTCTCGCTGTTGATTGCCATCACTCTGTGGATCGCGGTGGCGCGGGAGCCGGAACTTGCGACTTCGCTCTCGGTGCCGGTCGAATTCAAAAACATTCCTGAGGATCTGGACATCGGAGCCAATGTCCCGGAGCGGGCGCATCTGGAAGTTCGCGGGCCCTCGGGCCGGCTTTCGCGCGACAATTTGGCCGATATCGCGCTGATTCTCGACCTCGCCGACGCCCACCCCGGCGAGAGGAGTTACACCATCCATCCCTATAACTTCAATCTTCCTTCGGGCGTGATCTTTTATCGCACCGTGCCCACGCAGATCACCTTGACTTTCGATCATCTGGCCTCGCAAAACGTGAAGATCTTCCCGCGATATTCGAAGCCGCCTCAGCCCGGCTATCGCGTCCGGGCTTACGTGCTGGAGCCGGAGAACATCCGGATTCGCGGGCCCCAGGAGCGGGTAAAGAGAATCGATCGCGTGTGGACCGATCCAGTGGATCTGAGCGGCGTCGTCAGCTCGGCCGAATTCCACACTCACATCAACGTCGGCGACGCGCAAGTGCGGCTGGATACGCCCACCGCGATCACGCTCAAGGTAACACTGGAACGAACCGCGCCCCAGGAACCCGAGTAATGGCGCGAACGCTGTTCGGAACGGATGGGATTCGCGGCGTCGCTGGAGAATATCCGCTAGACCCCAAGACCGCCAACGCGGCTGGCATAGCGTTGGGCAAATGGGTGCTCCGATCGAAACAAGAGCCGCGAGTCGTGATCGGTATCGATACCCGTGAATCCGGGCCCTGGATCGCGGCCGAGGTCGCCGGCGGACTCGAAAGCCAGGGCGTGTCCGTGAACTTTGGGGGCATCACCACCACGCCGGGCGTGGCTTACCTTGCGAAGACGGGACCGTTCGCCGCGGGTGTCATGATCTCGGCCTCGCACAATCCGTACCAGGACAACGGCATCAAGCTGATTGGGCACTCCGGCTACAAGCTGCCTGACCAGCAAGAAGAGATTCTTGAGACCGAGATCTTCGCGCTGCTGCGCGCCGGTGCGGAGCCTTCCCCCACCAAGCTCCAGGTGGATACCGGGCTCGATCGCACTTACATTCAACATCTGGCTTCCACGCTGCCCCAGGGTCTGGGCGGATTGCGGATCGTGTGCGACTGCGCCAACGGTTCAGCGTCAGCTCTGGCGCCGGAGCTATTCGAACGGCTAGGCGCGCGTGTAACGATGACGCATTGTGCTCCCGACGGCCGGAATATCAATCTCAACTGCGGATCCCTGCACCTGGAAGTGCTGCGGTCGGCAGTGTTGGCCGAATCGGCTGACGTTGGCGTAGCGTTCGACGGTGATGCTGATCGCGCGCTTTTTGTTTCGCGATCCGGCAAGATCGTCGATGGCGACGGGGTGCTGCTGGTGACCGCTCGTTATTTGAAGGACCAGGGCTCGCTTCGCTGCGGCGACGGACCGCCCACGGTGGTTGCCACAGTGATGTCGAATCTTGGTCTGGAACGGGCGCTGGCCACACATGGAATCCGATTGATTCGAACGCCGGTGGGCGATAAATATGTGCTCGAAGAGATGATTCGAATTGGCGCGATTCTGGGCGGCGAGCAGTCCGGCCACGTCATTTTTCATCGATTCGCGACCACCGGAGACGGAATGCTGACGGCGCTGCGCGTCTTCGAAGTCATGCGGGCGTCGGGCATGGGCTTGGACGATCTGACTAGCGAATTGCAGATTTATCCGCAGCTCTTGGTCAATGTTCGGGTGCGCGAGCGGAAGCCGCTTGAGGATCTGCCTGCCGTGAAGGCGGCCATTCGTGATGCCGAAAAGTCTTTCGGCGATTCCGGACGCGTGCTGGTGCGGTTCTCAGGGACGGAGCCGCTGGCGCGCGTCATGGTCGAAGGTCCGGATCTGGAGCGAGTGGAGAAGTTCGCCAACCACATCGCATCTGAAATCCGGGCAGAGTTAGGGGGAGAATAGTCAGGTGAAGACTCTATTATTTGTGGCACAGGCATTCCTGCCTGTGTTGCTCGCCCAAGGTCCTAAACCCAAACTTCCCGGCGAGGATTGGGTCGCGTTATTCAACGGCAAGGATCTAACGGGCTGGGTCAACATCGGCAAGGAGAAGTGGGATGTCGATGGCGGCGCCATCCATGGCCAGGCCGTGACCCAGGGTTACGGCTACCTTCGAACAGAGAAGAACTTCAAGGATTTCCACCTGTCGCTGCGATTCAAATGCGAAGGCGACGGCAACAGCGGTGTCTTCTTCCATGTCGAGTTCAAGCCCGGGACGGCGGACGTGGTGCAAGGACCGCAGTTTGAAATCGACTGCAACATCGGCCACCATTCTGGAGGCATTTACGACGTCGGACGACAGTGGCTGGTTTGGCCGGCGCCAGAAAACGAAACGGTAATCCGGCCGGAGGATTGGAACGAGTATTTGCTAAAAGTGGAGGGCAACCGCTACGTTGCACGGCTGAATGCGGTGCAGATGGTGGACTACACCGATCCCAAGCCGTTTGGCGCGGATGGTGGGATCGCGCTGCAGTTGCATTCGGGCGGGCGGGGGAATATGCGATTCAAGGACGTCCTGATCCGAGATTTGTCGAAGCGATAAGCCCGTGGAGCATCGCCTCTTCTATTGCGACCATTACACCATCCCGCTCCCGGCCGGCCACAAGTTTCCGATGACGAAATACCGGATGCTGCGCGATCTGCTCGCTGGGGACGGCTGCTTCCGGTTCGAAGCAGCTCCTTTTGCAGAGCCCGCCGTCATCGAACTCGCCCACGACGCGGCTTATGTCCGCGATTTTCTGAATGGCTCCCTCGCCAGCGCCGCCCTACGCCGCATCGGGTTTCCCTGGTCGGAAGCGCTGGTGAAGCGCACCCTGGCATCGGTGGGAGGAACGCTGAGCGCCACTTGCGATGCCTTCGATTCTGGCTGGGGAGGCAACCTGGCCGGTGGAACGCATCATGCCTTTCGCGCCGCAGGCGCTGGCTTCTGCGTGTTCAACGATATCGCGGTGGCCATCCAGTGGCTACGCGCCAAACAACGCATTCAGCGCGCGGCTGTAATTGATCTGGACGTGCACCAGGGCGACGGCACCGCGCAGATTTTCGAAGCTGACCCCAGCGTCCTCACGCTATCGATGCATGCGAAATCCAATTTTCCCTTCCGCAAGCAGCGCAGCAAGATCGACATCGAGTTCGATGACGGCACGGCCGACCCGGAATATCTAAGTGCGCTTGATGGCGTTCTTCCGCGCGTTTTCGCGTTCCGTCCCGACATCGTTTTCTATCAATCCGGCGTGGATGCACTGGCTTCCGACATGCTTGGTCGCCTGGCGCTCACGCACGCAGGACTTAAGGAGCGAGACCGTCGCGTGCTGGCCGCTGCCAGTGCCAATGGGATCCCGATTGTCATTACACTAGGCGGCGGATATTCCCGGCCGATCGAGTTGACGGCGCAAGCTCACGCCAATACGTTCCGCACGGCTTGGGAGATTTTTTCTTGATCACACTCGACGGCATTCGAACCGCCCGCGAGCGCATCGCAGGACGAGTGACCAGAACACCGCTGGTATCGAGTTCGACATTAAGTGCGCGCCTGGGGACTCAGGTCTTTCTAAAGCTGGAGCTATTTCAAAAAACAGGCTCATTTAAAGTACGAGGCGCATTTAATAAGGTGCTGAGTATTCCGGAAAAGCATCGCGGGCGCGGTTTGGTGGCGGTAAGCGGCGGAAATCATGCGCAGGCGGTCGCATACGTCGCACGCCAGCTTGGACTGCCCGCGTTGATTCTCATGCCGCAGAGCACCCCGCGAAATTATATCGATGCCACTCAAGGCTACGGCGCGGAAGTGGTCCTGGTGCCGAGCGCGGCGGAAGCGTTCGACAGAATCGCCGGATACGAAGGTCAAGGCTGGACCTCCATCCATCCCTTCGACGACCCATTGGTGATGGCCGGACAAGGAACGGTAGGGCTCGAGATCATTGAAGATGAGCCGGAAGTGACCGACGTAGTAGTCAGTATCGGCGGTGGGGGTTTCATCGGCGGCGTGGCCACGGCGGTGAAAGCGTTGAAGCCGGGCGTGCGGATGTGGGGGGTCGAAACCGAAGGCGCCGATGCTATGTCAAAGGCCTTGGCACAAGGCCAGCCAGTCCGGCTTTCCGCCATCACGTCGATCGCCCGCACGTTGGGCGCGCCATCAGTCTCGGAAGTAACCCTTGCGCTAGCGCAAAAGCACCTCGAAAGCGTCACGGTAGTGCCGGACTCGGAAGCGGTCAGCGCACTACGGTTTCTGCTGGAGCGGGCCAAAGTACTGACCGAACCCGCGGCGTCGTGTACCCTGGCGGCGGCCGACCGATTGCGCGACCAGTTTCGCCCTGATTCCCGCGTAGTTCTGGTTCTCTGCGGCGGGAATACCGGGGTCAGCGACCTATGCCGCTACCAGATCTGAGTTGGTATCAGGATTGCTTCGCTTATCGAGTCCAATGACATTCGAGCCCCTGGGAACCCAATGGATTCAATCGTTTAGCGGAAGGCCAACAATGGCCCCTCACTATCCCACCATGAAGAATCTACCCAAGCAAAATCCCCCCTTGGAAGTTATTACCCGCTCTGGCGATGCCGTGCGCGTCACGTTAGATCGCCCCTCCAAGGCCGAGCTTGGTCTTCCCCTCGAACGACAGGGTTGCCCAGGGGCTCACTCCACTGCAGTCTTTCCGCCTGTTTGAGCTAGTTCCCCTCCATTAGCTATCGGGTTACGTGAAAACACCGATCTTTGCTAAGTGCTTTCCCGATTTGTCACTTAACGGCTGAATGTTAGACTCAGTGGACATTCATGCCGACCAAACTCTTGGCTTTTGCGCTCATTTCGACAGCCGCGCTTGCTGATATTGTCAATATTTCGCCGACTTCGTTGTATTTTGGCAGTCAATTCGTGGGTTCACGAAGTTCTCAGCCAGTCACGCTGACCAACTCGATCGACCAAGAAACTTCTGAATATCGGCAGCATCACGGCCACGGGTAACTTCTTCGTGTCCGGGAACCCGTATGGGACCACGCTCGCGCCCGGAGCCCAATGCGTGTTTTACGTCGTTTTTGGACCGGTGGCGGCGGGCGCGCAGAGTGGCATTGTCAGCGTGAACGATGACGCCAGTGATTCACCCCAGAAAGCAAAACTCTCTGGAACGGGTATCGCCATCGTGCTAAGTTCCATTGCGATCGCGCCATCAACGTCCACAATTCCCCTAGGATTGACCCAGCAATTCACCGCGACAGGGTTGTATAACGACGGCACGTCTCAAGATTTAACGAGTGCGGCTGCCTGGAGTTCCGCCCCACTTTCCGTTGCGAGTGTCAATGCCACCGGATTGGCTAGCGCCCTGGCTCAAGGTTCAGCCGGAATTACTGCATCGGTGGGAGCAGTAGTTGGCTCGGCCACGCTTGCGGTGGGTCCGCCGGTGTTGGTATCGATGTCCGTGTCGCCGGCGTCCGCGACGGTGAAAAAGGGGGCTTCGCTGCAGTTGGCAGCGACCGGGACCTACTCCGATCACAGCACTATCAACATAACGGCGACCTCGCAATGGAGTTCGCTCTCGCCGGCGATCGCCACGGTCAATGCTTCGGGGCTTGTGTCCTCAGTGGCTCCCGGAACCGCAACCATTCGCGCATACTACGCGAACTTGAACGCCACGTCCACGATAACGGTGCCGCCACCGATACCTGTCAGCGAGGCAATACTGCCCAAAAGCGTTTTCGTCCCGATGAGCACGCCGCAGCAGTTTAGCTGCCAGGTCACTTATGACGACGGCAGCACGGCTAACTTTACTTCTCTTGCGTGGGCTTCTTCTCTGCCGGCCGTTTGTTCGGTTGACTCCAGCGGATTGGCGACCTGCGTTAACTTGGGCACGGTAACCATCACAGGCAACCCGTGCCGCAGCGCGTCCGCGCGGCTGGATAGTCCAATTACCGAGCCACGAAACAACATGAGCTCTCCCCGCTATGCACACACCGCCACGCTTCTAGCGGATGGCCGCGTGATCGTCGCCGGTGGGTATGCAGGTGACTTCAGCGCCGTTCTCGCGTCCGCGGATTTGTTCGATCCCTCCACGCGTATGTTCAGTCCTACCGGAAGCATGACCAGCCCTCGCTCAAACCACACGTCCACTCTGCTTCCTAACGGGCAAGTTCTGATCGCCGGCGGCATTTCGGCCACGGCCGAGCTATCCTCTGCTGAACTTTTCGATCCCACAACGGGCCTCTTCACTCCCACTGGAAGCCTCAACATCGCTCGCCAGGGTCACACTGCTGCACTGCTTCCAAACGGAACGGTGCTCATCGCTGGGGGTGATGTAATCGCGGCCGAGGTCTACGACCCTGCCTCCGGCACGTTCACGCAGACGGGGAGCATGTCGGTTCAAAGGTACAAGGGAACTGCAACTCTGCTGGGCAATGGCAAGGTTCTATTCACCGGCGGCACCGACGGCTCTGGCGCCTATACCGCAACCGCGGAGCTGTTCGACCCGTCCACCGGAACCTTCTCAGCAACGGGTTCCATGAGCGCAGCCCGTGCCTATCACACCGCCTCGCTGCTCAACAACGGTGCGGTATTCATCGCAGGCGGCTACGACGGAACGAACACGTTGGCCTCGACTGAGATCTACGACCCGGGTAGCGAAGTTTTCACGCCGGCTGGTTCAATGTTAACCGGGCGCAACGGTCATGCCTCCACTGTGCTCTCGAGCGGTAAAGTGCTCGTCTCCGGTGGCGAGAATCAGACTGGATATCTGAACAGCGGCGAGATATTCGATCCGGCTTCCGGCACGTTTGTCATGCCCGGTATTCTGGGAACGTTACACTATCCAGGGCCGGGTCCTGAACACACTGCTTTGCTTCTGGGAACCGGTCAAGTACTCGTTACCGGAGGGTTCTTTCGGGGCGTTGCGCTGTTAGGGGCCGAGCTTTTCGTGCCCCAGCAGTAGCGGCCCCCCGCGCTATTCGATGTTTTCGACGTGCCAGCCGTCGTCGTAACGCTCGAACGTAACGTGGACCATTTTGCCCTGCTTCCGGGTGGTGGTCGCGAGCATGGAACCGGGCGATTCGATGGAATCGAAGGCGTCTTCGAACTCCTGAAAAAGCGTGCTGGGCTCAAAGGTCATGCGAACGTCGGCGGAAGCACTATTCGAGCCGGTACGCTGGATGGCGACGATAGCGGCGGGCACCCAGCGGCCGGCCACCACGGAAAGATCGGTCACGCCGTTCTGGGTAAGCGTGTCGCCGGCAGGACCTGGCTCGCAGACCGCCCCCACCGAAGTAGTTTGACACTGGATCACGTGAGCGTCGATTAGCCGCTGATAGGCCTGCACCACCTTGGGGTCCTGATTCTCGAAACGCGGCGAGGCGCTGATGCTGGTCCGCACCGGATCGGCAGCTCTTTCCCGCAACAGGTTGATGGCGGTTTCATAGTCCAGCATCGCCCCGCCACACGCGGTTAGGCACAACATCACAGCCGGCACAACTAACCTGGAATGCATCGGGACCCGCCTCACGGATATTTCTATCATAATGATCGGCGCCGGTCTCTGGAAAAGGACCTTTTGAGCGGAATTAATTGGTGCGGTTCCGCCCTAGTTCCGACGTTAAACCTTCATATTACTTACTAACGCCTGGCCGATAAGCAGGTAGATGGGGAAGGTGTTAGCCAATCCGGCCCGAGGACGGAGCTTCGCTTACGCTGCTCTTTCTCTTGGCTTGCTTGCTGTACGGGTCCCTCTAGGCCGAGTCACCTGGGTGGGGAATGCAGAACTCCACACGTTCCTCGAAGTCATTGCTACTGTCCTGGCGCTGGTTATCGGCGCGATGGCGCTGGTACGTTATTACAGCCAAAAGACCGCCTCCTACCTGATTCTGGGAAGCGGTTTTCTGGGCGCGGCTTTGCTGGATGGTTTTCACGCGGTGGTCACTTCGTCGTTTTGTACCGGGTGTACGCCAACCTCGCTCAGTGCTTTAATCCCCTGGACGGGGGCTTTATCGCGGCTTTTCTTATCGGTATTGATGTGCGCCAGTCTGCTCATTTGGCAAGGTGGGATCCATGGCCAGCCGGAGGCGGGCAGCCGGGAACGCAAGGTCTACCTGCTGGTGGGCGGTTGGACGCTAGCCAGCTTCGCATTTTTCCTGTGGGTTCCGCTTCCCCAGGCTTACCTGTGGAAGTGGCCGGTTCACCGGCCGGGCGAACTGATCGCGGGAATCTTCTTTGCTATCGCCGCTACGGGTTACTGGCGCAAAGGCGAGTGGAAAATAGACGGGTTCACACATAGCCTGGTCCTGTTTCTAATTGTCGAAGCGCTGGGCCAGGCGGTTTACATTCCCTTCTCCGCGCGCCCCTTCGATGCCTTCCATCTGGCCGCTCACATTTTCAAGATCCTGGCCTATAGCTTGGTCTTGAGCGGTTTGTTCCTGAGCATGGATTCGATTTTCCGCGCCCGGGCACAGGCGGTCCATAGTTTGACGCGCGCCAACGAATCGTTGGCCATAGAAATCGAAGAGCGCCAGCGCGCCGAAAGCGCACTTCAGCAATCGCGCGATGACCTGGAGTCGCGTGTCGCCGCCCGCACCGCGGATCTGGCCGAGCAAGCCGGCTTAGTGGCGCTGGTTTCGGAAATCGCTATCGTGTTGACGGAAAGCGATTCCATTGAAAAGACTTTGCAGCGTTCCGCCCGGCTCATGGTCCACTTTCTGGAGGCGGCTTTTGTTCGCATTTGGATCTTGAACATCGATACGGACGTTCTCGAACTTCAAGCCAGCGCGGGAATCTATACTCACCTGGACGGGGCACACTCGCGCATTCCGGTAGGGCAGTTCAAGATCGGCCTCATCGCCCAGGAAGGGCAACCCCATTTGACAAATGAGGTCCAGCAAGACCCCTGGATGGACAACCCCGAGTGGGCCAAGCGGGAAGGAATGGTCGCTTTCGCCGGATATCCTTTGATTGTGGGAGACAAGGTGATTGGAGTGGTGGCGGCGTTTGCTCGGCAGCCCCTCAGCAAGGCCACTCTTCAGACCTTCGGATCCCTGGCGGGAAGCATCTCGCAGTTCCTGGGCCGCAAAGGAATGGAAGCGGAGCTTCATGACAGCGAGGAGAGGGTCCGCTTGCTGCTGGATTCGACCGCCGAATCGATCTACGGTATCGATCTCGACGGCAACTGCACATTTGCCAATCGAGCTTGCTTGCGGATGCTTGGGAATAAGGATGCCACGGAGCTGCTTAGCAAGAACATGCACGATGTAATGCATCACACCCGCGCCGATGGCAGCCCGTATCCGGTGACGGAGTGCCGTATCTTTCAGGCGTTCCGGAGGGGAGAAGAAGCGCACGTCGACGACGAAGTCTTGTGGCGCAGGGATGGCACCAGTTTTCCAGTCGAGTATTGGTCTTACCCGGTGCGCAAGGGAGGCGAGCTAGTCGGCGCGGTAGTGACCTGCCTCGATATCACCGACCGCAAGCGCGCTGAAGATCAGCTCCGCACCTCCGAAGAAAGGTTCCGTATCGCCGCCGAGAACGCCGGAGACTTCACATTCGAATGGGACCTTCGGACCGGGCAGATCGAAGTTTTCGGTTTGCTCACGGCGAGGCTGGGAGATCCGCCGGCGCCCGCGACCTTCGAAGCTTGGAAAAGCATGGTGCACGCCGACGATCTCGGACCAATCCTTGCCGGAATCGCGCGGCATATCGAAACCGGCGAGCGTTATATCACCGAATACCGAATTTTGGGTGAGAGCGGGATTCTACACCACTATTCGCTCCGAGGCCAGGCAATTCGAAACGCCGCTGGCGAGGCTTATAAGTGGATCGGACTGATCTGCGACATCACCGAAAGCAAGCAGGCCGAAGAAGCCATTTCGCAACTGGCGGCGATCGTGCAATGCTCCGAAGACGCGATCATTGGCACCAGCTTGTCAGGAGCCATTACCACCTGGAATGGGGGCGCCGAGAGACTGCTGGGCTACGCCGCCTCCGAGGCCCTTGGCGCCTCGCTTTCGACTCTGCTTCCGCGAGCCGATCAGGCCTTGGACATTCTCGATCCCAGCAGCCGGGGAGCGGTCAGCCGCTTGGACGAAGCCGTCTTCGTTAGCAAAGAGGGTTTGGAGGTTCCGGTCTCCCTGACCGTTTCGCCCATCCGCAAGGCTTCCGGCGAAATCACAGGAGTGGCTACGATAGCCCGCGATATCAGTGCGCGCAAGAAGGCTGAAATCGCGCTGGCGCACCAAGCCCACCACGATCATCTAACCGGATTGCCAAACACCTTGCTGCTGGCCGACCGGCTGGCTTCCAGCATTCAACGCGCCAGTCGCAGCGGACTAACTACGGCGGTGATCTACGTCGATCTGGACGGGTTTAAGTTTGTCAACGACACTTTGGGGCACGAGACTGGTGACGCACTGCTGAAACAAGTGACCGGGCGGCTTCAAATGTGCATCCGTGAACCGAACACGCTGGCCCGCATGGGAGGCGACGAGTTCATGGTGGTGATAACCGACGTGCGAGAGGACGGGATCGCGCATTCCATCGCCGAAAGGCTGCGGACCGCGCTGCACCGGCCGTTTCACGTTGCCGATCACGAGCTATACGTGACCGCCAGCGTGGGGATCTCCATGTACCCGCGGGATGGCGCGGACGTCAGCACTCTGCGCCGGAATGCCGACACCGCTATGTATGAGGCTAAGCGCAGCGGAAAGGACCGGGTGCTATTCTTCACGCCCGCCATGCACGCTACGTTTCTTGAGCATTTGGAACTGGAAACCGAACTACGGCGTGCGCTCGGCCGAGATGATGAACTTTCGCTCGTCTTCCAGCCGATCTTCGAGGCCAATAGCGGTCGCCAAACCGCCTTCGAGGCATTGCTGCGTTGGACGCATCCAGTGCTCGGGTCCATTGCACCAGCTAAGTTTATACCCGTAGCCGAAGAGAGCGGATTGATCTTCCGGCTGGGTGCCTGGGTGCTCAAACAAGCTTGCCGGAAGTGCCGGTTGTGGCAGGACCACGGGTTGGCTGGAGTGCGGGTAGCTGCCAACGTATCCGCTCTGGAATTCGCACGGGACGAGTTTGCCGGTAATGTTCTGCGTGTCCTGGAGGAAACCGGCTTGCCAGGCGACTTGCTGGACCTGGAGCTTACCGAGACCACGCTGATGCGCAATCTGGACGAATCGATCAGCAAGATGTCCTTGCTGCGCGCGCGCGGCATTCGCATCTCGATCGACGATTTCGGCACCGGATATTCATCGCTGGGCTATCTGCCGCGACTGCCTATTGACACGCTCAAGATCGACCGCAGTTTTGTAGCCGAGCTGGGCCTGAATAGTACGGCGCGTTCGCTGATCGATGGGATGATTTCGCTTGCGCACAGCATCGGCAAACAAGTGGTGGTGGAGGGAGTGGAGACAAAAGAGCAGCTGGAGATCCTGAGGAGCATCGGCTGCGATGAAATGCAGGGCTTTTTGCTCGGACGTCCGGCTCCGCTTCCCGATTGGGATGCGCCCGGGCTGGAGGGAATCGCCGCGGAAACCGCCGAGCCAGTAGAAGCCTCGGCATAACCGGGACGAATGACAAAAGGGACGGCCCGAAAGCCGCCCCTCTCGTCTAATTAACTGGAAAAGAATCTACCAGCGTTGCTTGCGGCCACCACCGCCGCCGCCACCGGCAAATCCGCGCTCCGCCTTGGGACGCGCTTCATTGACGTTGAGTGTCCGGCCATCGAGGTCGCGCCCGTTTAAGGCGTTGATCGCGGCCGTACCTTCATTATCATTGGTCATTTCGACGAATCCGAAGCCGCGGGGTTGCCCGGTGTCGCGATCTCTCACGATGTTCACACGGTCAACGGTTCCATGCGCTTCAAACAGTGAACGGACAGCCTCTTCGGAGGTTCCGAAGCTCAGGTTGCCTACAAAAATGTTTTTCATTCTTACTCTTCTTTCTGAATTTGCAGAGTAGCTAATCGCGGCAGATTCGAACGAAGGCGTTTTGGACCGGACGAAACGAAAGATGCCTAATCGGCGGAACTGTCAAATCACAAGAAAATTATAGCATGAAGTTATGGCGGTGTTATTCTTGTAACGAAGCTGTCCAGTTGCACGTTTAACATTCCAGCAGTTGTCGCCGTGACCCTAGGTGTATCTCTATGGTTCGTATAGCCCAACTTCTCGCGTTCGCCTTTGCCGGCGCCGCTTTTCTTGGGGGCTCGCCGCAGGATGCCGAGGTCGTTTTCCACAGCGATGTGTCTCTGGTGCGCATCGACGCACAGGTGGTCGATTCCAGCAATCGGGCGATTACCCACCTGAATGTAGAGGATTTCGTCCTCCGCGCAAATGGTCAGGTGGTTCCGATCCGCAACTTTGCCAGCGAAAATATGCCTGTGGACGTGCTCTTTCTGCTGGACGTCAGCGCCAGCATGCGTCCACACGTTCAGCGTATCGCCGATGCGTCGGGCCAAGCCTTGACTGTGCTTGGTAAAGACGACCGCATGGGCATCATGGTATTCGATCGTTCCACGCGCGTGCGTCTTTCGTTCAACAGCAGCCGCCCGGAGGTACAACGTGGATTTGACAGGCTGCTGCGCGAGGAGCGTTTCAACGGCGGTACGGACATCACTCGCGCCATGCTGGATGCGGCCGACTACGTCCGGCGCGAAGGCCGCCGGGACGCCCGTCGCGCCATTGTCATCCTCACAGACGATGAGACCGAGTTTAATCGCGACGACCAGGGCGTAGGCCGCGCTCTGGCACGAGCCGATGCGGTGATGTGCGCCTTGATTGCACCGGACGCCGGGCAATACGGAGGCTATCCGCGCGGCGGAGGCGGACAACGCCGCGGAACGTGGGGATCGGGAGGCGGACTTCCGGGCGTCATTTTTGGTCCGCGTAGCGGCGGAATGGGCGGCGGCCGCTATCCCGGCGGAGGAGGAATGGGCGGCCCGCATACTCAATCTGCCGGAACAGCCGAGATCGCCCGCGAATCGGGGGGCGACAGCATGTCGGTCAATGATGCCTCGGCGCTGGAAGAGACCCTGGCCCGGCTACGCCAGCGCTACACGCTGTACTTCAACCTACCCGATGGCGTAAAGCCGGGCGACGAACGCAATATCGAGGTAGCGTTAACGGCTTCCGCTGCGCGGCGCCATACGGATGTCGAGGTCCGATATCGGCGGGTATCACAGGGCTCCGGTTCCGGCGGCGATGTATCGCCGGTGCGTGTAACCCGCGCGCCTGCCGATGCCGGCTACTCGACTCCGTCAGTTTCGAGTTCCAACAGCGACACATCGTCCACTCGTCGCCGGCGTGTCGCAGTCAACCAGGACGGCTCAGCTATTTCCGGCCCCGCTTCGGACAATGATTCATCCCCAGCGCCCGCCAAACCATCGCCCGGCACTACACCGCCAAAACAGCAATAACCTTAGGTGTGGGGATCAAATCCGAAAGCGGAAATCAGGATTGGTTTCGGTTACCCTTCGGTTCACCACCTTAATTTGGCACTTTCGTCGAAAAGCTGTTCAGATGTATAATCACTCCCCATGGGTCTCAAATTGGAAATCCTGGATTGGAAGTGAAAATGTTTAGTCAGAATATTCGCCCCGTTTTAATTTTCGCGGCATGCCTGGGTTTGTCCGCGACAGCCGTGTTCGCCGATACGATCGCGCAGTGTACGCCGACCTTTTCGGACTGTGCCATTCCTGAGAATGTTCCGCTACTGTTCCCGTTCCTCGCCATCTCAGGCGATGTCATTCTCGTGCCCACCTCAGAAGCCAATCTGGCTGCCGTCAGCGATGTCTTTCGCATCGCCAACAACTTAATCGATACCGGCCAAGGCACGGGTATAGGATTCTCGGCTTTTTTGTTTAGCCACGACGGAAACACGTTGCCCGGTAGTTCTACGTATAGCGCCAACGTAGTTACGATCAGGGAGCAGCCGGTCGGGCCCACGCAATACGTAGGCAATGGAACTGATTATCATCTTCTAACTGCGGTGACGCCGGATCGGGGGAGCGGCAAGTCATCGGCGCCTTCAAAAGGTTCGGTGCTTGATCTTGAAGACGGCCCTGCCGCAGTCGCAACCACATTCCAGACTGCAATCGGGCAAGGCCCGAGTCAGGACCCCGGTCAGGCCGACGGTCTGGCGTTCTACACCGCCAATTACACGTCGCTCGGCGGCAAGCAACTTCCCTTCAACATCGTAGGCACGAATCCAGCCAACGGTGCGGCGAGTACGATCATACCTACGGTAATCGTGCCCATCAAGGTCGTCTACAAAGTGGCGGGTGGCCGTTCTCTGGATGGCACTAACGTTGAGCCCGCAGTCGGAAACTCACCGATATTTCTGTCGTCTGACTACACGGTGGGAGGAACAGACTTGGGGGTCACTCAATACGGTGATGCGCTACAGCGCGGAGAGTTCCAGCGCATCCCGGGCTTCTCGCCAAATTATCATGTGCTGCTTGGGACACCAACGATTGCGCCTACGGTGACGATTACCGTAACGTCGGCGACTCAAGGGAATCTATATCGCCTCAGGAGCGGTGGGTTGGTAGGCGTGGTGGCATCGGGCTTCTTCGATGCACAATTGAATGCTTTAGTCCACGGGTACGCGGCCAACACTCTACCCATTTTCCTGACTGATAACGTGTTTGAGGGTTTCGACGGAACCATCAATACCTGCTGTGTGCTTGGCTATCATAACTCCCAGGGGCCACCGGCCTCGACTGCGAAGACCTGGATCTTTGCAGCCTACACGGAGGCAGGGACATTCCGTAACGACGTTATTCTGGATGTGCAGCCTTTGAGTCATGAAGTCGCCGAGTGGTTGAACGATCCGTTCGTAGGCGGATTCGCTTTTGGCTTCTTGAATTTTATTCCTCCAGCGGTTCTACCGGGGCAAGGCGGAGCCTGCATCATAAACTTTGAGACCGGGGACCCGCTCGAGGCGCCTCCAGTGGCATTTAGTCAGATCACCAATGGAACTACCTATCATCTTCAGGATGAAGTCTTTTTGCCGTGGTATCTGCATACGACCCCATCGTTCTCCGTCAATGGTTGGTACACATTCCGGAATACGTTTACCTCGTTCTCGTCCCTTTGTGGACCAGGCTAACAAGTGCGTCCCGTTCAATCCTGACCGTTTCTCGGAGGAGAAACCGAAGGATCTGGGAGCCTAGCGGCTCGGGCGCCAGCTTCGCACTGTTTGGAAAACGCAATTCCTCCGATCGCCCATCGCACGGAGACGTAGATCTACTGAATCAAAACACGCGCATTGGCCGGCGCTCTGATAAAGTGACCTCGTGAATCGCGCTACCCGCATGCAACGGGTCTTGATCGAGCGTCTGCTGGGCGACGAGCAACGTATTCCCCGGACCCACTGCCAGCGCAACCACGTTGACGAGCCCGTCGATCGGGGTCGCTCGACCGGGCCGAACCCTGTAAACGCGGTTATCTGTCCCGATTGCAAAAAGGTTCCCGGCGGCATCCATCACGAGCCTGGTGGCATTGAGATCCGCATATTTGGAAATAATTATGCCGGACGAGCTCACTACCCAGATGCTCTGGGCGATCTGGTCGGCGATGTACAGCTTGCCCGCGGGATCCACGGCAACGCTGGAGGTACCCAACTTCGCGTGCAAGGCTGCCACACCATTTGCGGGTTGGTCGCCCCCTTGTATACCGGCGACGGGCGTCGCCCGGCCGTCCGGCGAGATATGTATCACCTGGCCCGACGTCGCAACGTAGAGATTCCCCTGCTGGTCGACCGCCACATCCGAAGCCAACGTTTGGCTGATGGTAGTAATGACTCCATCCGGAGTCATGTGCCGCACGACGCCGCACGCTGCGATGTATAGACCACCATTAACATCGGCGGCGATGCTGTATGGCAGAAACAATTGCGCGTCGATGGCAGGCCCATCATCGCCGCTGCAACCTCCCGTCCCTGTGCCAGCGATCGTGGATATTTCTCCAGCAGAGGACACCTTGCGGACACGATTGCCGTTTCTCTCGGTGAAATATACATTTCCTGCGGCGTCGGCCGCTACGCCCATGACATCGTAGACTGGGGCTTCCTGAGCCGGACCACCGTCGCCAGTGGAGCGAAAAAAGCCATTTCCAGCAATGATCTTGGTCTCATTAGTGGAGGTGGCCCGCACTACCCGATCGCCCAGTGTGAGCACCAACGCGGCGGAGCGATCTATGACGATGCCAATGGGAGAGGGCGAGGAAATCGGTAAGAGTAATGGCTGGAGACTCAGGGCCGTGCTCAACGTTCCGTTAGCGATTCGGCGTACGCCCGGCCCTTCAAGGATGTAAAGTGCTCCGTGTGCGTCGAAAGCCAACCCTCCCGCGTAACCGATTTTGGCTGATGCGGCGTTGGCGCCGTCCGGAGAATAATCGCCGGGACAATCAGATCCGAGCCCGGCAATGGTGGAAATGATCCCATAGGTGTCGACTTTGCGAATGCGCGCATGGAGGGTCTCGGCAATATAGAGATTTCCGGCCGAATCGTAAGCGATCGGCCCCGGCGACAACGCCGCGGAAGTGGCCGGTCCTCCATCCCCAATCGGCGACGAGGCGGGATTAGCGCCGGTGCCCGACTCACACACCGACGTGTCGTTGCCGGAGCCGGCTATGGTCGTGGAACTGCCATCGGGGTTAATCCGTCGTACAAAATGCTGATCCGCCACTATGGGGTTACCCGCGGGATCCACCGTAAACCCGATGCCAGGTATTAGCTGGGTGCCACATATGGCCGCCCCCGCTGCTATGGTCGAGATCGTGCCGTCAGGGCTCACTCGGCGAATGCCGCAAACCGGATTGGCAATCGAATTCGTTTTGCCAAAATCCTCAATATAGATGTTGCCCGCCTGGTCAACGGCGATCGCGGCGGGATTGATAAGTGATGCGGCGGTAGCGGGTCCGCCGTCACCGGAATAGGCCTGCGTGCCGTTGCCCGCAACTACGCGCAGCGTGCCATCGGCAGAGAGCCTCAGCACGATGTTATTACCCACGTCGGCGATGAGAAGATCGCCATTATTTGCCAGCGCAAGAGAATTGGGCTTTCCCAACGGCGCCTGCAAGGCGGCAATCGGCCCGGCCAGACCTGGGAACTCCCACTTGGCGCCCGCTATTAATTCGGTTCGTGATTGACCTTGGGCGAAGGACGTGAAAAGTGTTATGAGGAAATAAGCAAAACTAGCCCGCATACCTGCGAAGACCATCACTGCAGGGCACTCTACTCCCGCATTAGCAACTATTTCTTGGAATGGAAATCGAGCGCATCGTCCGGTTGATCCTTTCCTTGCCTGGGTTTCGGCTTTGACATTTGCTGTTCCAAGGCCTCGGCCAGCTCAGCAGGCCGATTTGAGCCGACCAGGACGACGCCTCCCTTTCTCAGTTCCAACTGCACGGCTTGGTTTCCGCGAGCAATGAAGGCCTTTCCGCGGACTGTCGACCGGACACCATAACCGCCCCACTCTTTTACCGGATCGAAGGTCACGGTATGGACAGACTGGACGGCGGCCAACGATATCCTGTACGAGCGCCAGAGGCCGCGCATGGCTACCGAGAGTTCGTTCGGCAGAACGTCCGTGACCAGCTTGACGCTGATGAGCCGGAAATAGATCAACCACAGGAAAATCGTCCAGCCAACAATTCCCGTATTCGACATGGGCTGTTTTCCCCAGGGGTGGCCCAAGCCCACCTGCCAGATCGCAAGCAGCAGCATGGCGACTGGAGGGATGGCGGTCAGGATCAGCAGGCGCGGTTGACGAAGGCTCTGTTCTTCGTGAAACAACGGCTTGATCTGGCCGCCCATATGCTGCTATGGCAAGTTGCCGATAGTGTACTGCAGCACCGAATTCTGAGTTTGATAGTCGTACTTCGCGCTGAGGTTTTCGATTTCAGCCTCGGTCAGATTCAATTGAGATTGAATCAATTCAACGATGGAAGACAACCCCAGATTGTAGCGTCCTTGTGCCAGATCCAGCGCTAACGCGGCTTGGCGCAAGAATTGGGCGGTGACGTCGATGCGCTGGAACGCGGTGAAGGCGCCTGCCCAAGCCACGCGAACATCGCGCGCGAGTCGCTCCTGTTGATCCCTCAGGCGTTGATCGGATTCCATCGCACGCTGGCGGGCAGCCTCGCGCCGGGCCGAAAACAGATGCCCATTGAAAACGGGAATACTCACGTTGGCCGCCACGCCTTCGTACTCGGCTGGGATGGGCGCATTGACAGGCGTGTTGATAAAAGGAATACCGCCGCCCACGGCAATCACGCTCACGGTAGGACGGTTGAGGTCCTTCTCCGCTTCAAAGAACTTGTAAGCGCCCTCCCGCGAGGAACGCAGGCTGGCAAGTTCGGGCCGGTTGTTCTCTGCCTGCACGACCAGGTCATCCGGTTTGTCAGGCGGCCCAGGCGGAAGGGGCTCGTCCACTAGCTGATAGTTGGCGGGTTGGTCGGAGCCTAACGCGCGGCCCAGTTCGGCCAGCGCCTGCTGCACGCCTTCCTGGGCGCGAATAAGCAGAAGCTTCGCCTCGGAAACGTTGACGTCGACCAGGCTGACATCGAGCTGCGACTTAAGCTGGTTCCTGGCGAGTTCGGTTACCTGATCGCTGAGAGTCTGCCGGGCCGCGACGGTCTGCTCGGCGACTTTGACTACCGCTTGGGCGTGCAGCACGTCGTAGTAGGCGCGGCCGACCGCGAGCAGCACGTTGTAGCGCGTAGCGTCGAGATCGTGCGCGGTGGCCTGGGCGTTAAAACGCGCACTTGCGACCAAGTTGGGGGTGCGTCCGGAATCGGTGACGAGCTGATGGATGACGACGCCTTGTCCAAAACGATCGAAGAGCCGGGACGCCGATAAATCGCCCGCGCCGATTCTGGAGAGATTGTTGCCTTGGGAGCCGGTGATCTCACCGCTCACCTCGGGATAGTAGGGGGCGCGGTTTATCACTATCTGCTGATTGGCGAAACCGAGTTCGTCTTGCGCGGCCTGGATCTGCGGATGATTCTTGAGGGCCAGCTCTCGGGCGTCCTGGAGGGTGAGTCTGGGGGGAGCTTGGGCGTAGGCGTGCCTGCCGCCGACGAAGGCTACCGTTGCAATGCCGAGTAATTTAGTCAGTCTATGAATCATTGGGGGTCGTCTGTGAAGCATTCGGCCTCCTCCTTCTGTAGACAAGTAGATAGGCGGCTGGAACGATGAAGACCGTGAGAATAACCGACGAGGTCAGTCCGCCGATGATGGCCCGGGCCATGGGAGTATATTGCTCGCCGCCGGTACCGAGCTTCATGGCCATGGGGATCATCCCGATGATGGTCGCCAGCGACGTCATCAGAATCGGGCGCAGCCGGACGCGGCAGGCAGTGACGATCGCGTCGGCCACCGATAAACCCTGTTCTTCCAACTTATGCGCGAAGTCCACGATCAAAATGCTGTTGGAATCGGCAATTCCGATCAGCATCAGCACGCCCATGAGCGACATCACGTTCAGTGTGGTGTGAGTAAGCGGCAGGATGATCAGCACGCCCACAAATCCCATCGGAATCGCCAGCATGATAAGGAACGGATCGATCCAGGACTTGAACTGAGCGACCAAAATGAGAAACAGAAGAATAAACGAAATACCGAAGCCGAGCCCGAAGCTCTTAAAGGATTGATCCATGCTGTTGACCATGCCGCGTAATGTAACGCGGATATTCGCTGGGAGCTTCGCATCGGCGATGGTCTTGAGAATTCCGGTGCGCAGGCGGGCCAAATCTTCGCCCGAAGGAGTGACATACACATCCACCACACGCTGAATCTGATAGTGGTCCACCTCGGTGGGGGACTGAAGGTTTTCGAGCTTGACCACCGAATCGAGAGTGGTGGGGGTTTTCATGTTGGGCGCCCGCAGTGGGATCTGCTTCAGGTCCACCAGGTTGTGGATGGCGGGCTGGCCGTGCTCGGCAAACTGCACGCTCAGAAAGTAATCATTGCCGGTCTTATAGTCGACCCAATAGTTGGGCGCGATCATGATATTCGAGTTGAGCGCTGTTATCACATTGTCGACCACGTCTTTCTGCGTAAGCCCCAATTCCCCGGCGTGCACTCGATCAACGTTCATTCGTATGGACGGATAGTTCATGTCTTGCGGAATATAGATCTCGCTGACACCGGGAAGGCGGCGAATGCGGGCGGCCAAATTCTGCGCCGTAGAGTAAGTCAAGCCCAGGTCGCGGGTGTTGACCTGGACATCGATGGGCGCGGGCTGGCCCTGATTCAGGATGGCATCCTGCATGGACCCACTCTGAAAGAAGGTGCGAACTTCGGGGAATTTCGCAGCCATCTGGGCTTTCACGCTGTCCATATAGTCGAAACTGCTGCCCAGGTGCCCTTCATTGAGAGCCACCTGGATAGTAGCGGTGTACATTCCTGCGTTAGTCGTATAGAGGGAGGAAATATCATTTACCACGCCGATATTCGACAGGACCATTTTTAGATCGGCGGCAGGAACAATATGACGGATGAGATCTTCGATCTTCGCCACGTATTCGTTCGTAACCTCGATACGGGTTCCGGTTGGAACCTTCACGTTCACCGTAAACTGGCCGCCATCGGTACGTGGAAAGAATGCCCGGCCCAGGAAAGGATAGATGGCGAGACTCGCGACAAAGATCCCAATCAGCAAGGCCAGTGTCAGAACCGGAAACCTCAGAGCGCGGCGGACCGAGCGTTCGTAGAAATCGAGCAGCCGGTTAAAACTGCGATTGAACCAGATATTGAAACGGCCGCCCCAGGAGTGATCGGCGTGGGCGACAGTTCCGTGACCGGGGGGCACGCCCTTCAGAAAGCGGGAGCAGAACAGTGGTATTACGGTCATTGCCACCACGAAAGACGCCAATAGCGCCAGACAGAACGCGAGGGCGAGCGCGGAAAAAAGAAACTTGCTCACGCCGAACAATAAAGTTACGGGGAAAAAGTCGACCACATCGACCAGCGTGGCGGCCAGCACCGCCAGGTTCACTTCGGCTCCGCCCTGTTCGGCCGCAATAGCCGGCGTTGATCCCATTTCTAAATGCCGGTAAATATTTTCGAGAGAAATGACCGAGTTGTCGATGACGCGAGAGAAGGCTAGGGCCAGACCGCCTAGGATCATGGTGTTAATGGTGCTGCCCAGAACGTAGAGAACTACAAAGGTCGCCAGCGCCGAAATGGGGATCGACAGCAATACCGCACCCGTGGCCCGCATGCTGCCGAGAAATAGCAGAATCATGAGGCTGGTCAGCAGCAAGCCGATAAGCCCTTCATGCAGCACCGTGTCTAACGCCTGTTTGACGAAAACCGATTGATCGAAGACGATGTCGGTTACCAGCTGTTTCGGAAGATCGAACAGATGTTGGACTAACCCGCGGACATCGTTGACCACTTGTATGGTATTGCTGTCACCGCCCGATTTCATGATGGGGATGTAAGCCGACTTCTGGCCGTCGATGCGCACGATGTTGTATTGCAGTTGACTGGCATCCTTGGCTTGGCCAACGTCTCCAACCGAAACCCAGCGCGTGCCGACTGTTTTGATGGGAACGCTGTCTAGATCCTTAACGTTCTGCACCAGGCTATTGGAATAAACGTAGTAATCTTGTGGACCGAGCTTAACGTCGCCGGCCGGCAAGATCAGATTACTATCGTTGACCGCATTCACCACGTCCATTACGCTCAACTGGCGTGATAGCAGTTTATAGGGGTCAACGTACACCATGGCCTGACGGTACTTGCCGCCAAACACGGCGGGGATTTCAGCCCCATTCACCACCGCGATTTGATTGCGGATCTGGAATTGCGCGAGATCGTGAAGCTGAGTTTCGTTCAGACCTTGGCCTTTGACGGTAACCAGGCAAACCGGAAGGCTGGAGGCATCGAACTTCATCACCAGCGGCGGCAAGGTGCCGGGCGGGAGCCGCTTTAAATCAGCCAAGGCTAGATTCGACAACTGCGTCACGTCCGAGTCGGCGTTCGTCCCCGGTTGGAAGAAGACCTTGATAATGCTGACACCCAGCAAGGAGCGCGACTCCATATGATCGATACCGCTGGCTTGCGTAAAAAACCGTTCAAGTGGATTGGTGATGGCGACTTCAACGTCGCCGGGAGGCATGCCGTTGTAAAAGGTCGCCACCACTACTTCCGGCAGGTTGATGGGCGGAAACAGATCCACCGGCATCCGGGATAGAGCATTGATGCCGATGACAGCCAGCGCCAGGCAGACGACCACGATGAAATAAGGATTGCGGATCGAGAAGCGCGGCATGGTTTACATGGTCCTCCCGCGATACACCGGAAAATGAGCGGGCGGCACAATGAAGAGGCGGGACACGGATGAATTCTCTCGCTGGGTCTAGGGCTTGTCTTCCTGGCTTTGGTACTCGACCAACTCGATCACTTTGGGATGCACTTCCTCCCCCGGCTTCAGGCCGCTGCGATCGCTGACCACAACCATTTCTCCGTCCTGGAGTCCCGAGAGCACTTCCGCCTCACTGGCGGTTTGAATGCCAAGAGTCACTGGGCGGACCTCGATCTTGCCGGACGGAGAAACCACGTCGACGACGGTTTTATCACCTTGATGGTCGACTGCTTGAAGTGGCACGGCCAGCGCGGCGGCCTTCTGATCGAGCGTGATGGTCGCTTCCGCGTACAATCCTGGAATCAGGACCTTGTCCGGATTCGGCACATCCACTTCGGTATGCATAGTGCGCGTGTCTTCCCTCACGTCGACCGAGAAGCGAGCGACTTTACCGGGGAAAACGCGATTCAGCGATGGAACCATCACACTGACCGGGTAGCCGATTTTGATATAGCGGACGTATGACTCGGGCACGGGTATAACCAGACGGAATCGATCGTCCTGAGAGAGGCGGACCAGAGGCATGGCTTGGGTGCTGGAACTGGTGCCGGCCTGCATTAAGGCCCCCAGATTTGCGAAGCGCTGCGTGATGACGCCGGCAAAAGGCGCGGTGATTTTCGAATAATTGTACAGGTCTTGATCGTGCTTGCGCTTGGCTTGCATAACGGCCAACTGGCTTTGCGCGGCCTCCAGACTCGATTTGGAAGCTTCCACCTGCGCCTCGGCGGCCAAATCTTTTCCTTGGGCATCATCGACTTCCTGTTGCGCCACCAGGCCCGGCTTCGATTTTGAAACTCCGCTCAATCGTTCAAATTGGAGATGCAAGGCGTTGTACTGCGCTTGCGCGCGGACGAGGTCGTGTTGAGCATGCGTAATCTGGTCGGAGGCGTTCTTAATGGCCGCATCGTCCTGCTGCAACTGCGATTCCAGCTCCGGGATCTCGAGCACGGCCATGACTTGGCCGGCCTTCACACGCGTGCCATAATCCACGTCCAGCGTTTTCACATAGCCGGACTCCTTGGCGTAGACGTCGATTTCCTGGAACGGAACTAGTTCGGAGGAAACTGTGAGCTTTCGGCCGAGAGGCTTTCTACCTACTTTCGCCACGCCGACAGAAATTCCCTCTGCGGGGAGAAGCGCGTTTGCACTGGCCTTTTCGCCATTGCCACAGGATGCCAAGAGACCCACAAAGATTGCAAACACTCCAGCCATTGCACTCGACATTCTGAATCTCACAGACAATCCTTGGACACGCGCTCCAGCCTTTCGGAAAGGCCTTTCAAGGAGAATTGAGGCGATCTGCAAAACTCAATCAATTTGCGTTCGCTCGACATGATCCGTTCCGCTTCTTGCGGGATGTCCGAGACGACTTCCAACGGAATCGTCTGGACACCGTGCCGGTCACCGTGCAGCAGATCCCCGGGCGCGATTTTCGATCCACCGATTTCAACCGGCTCACCGAACTCGATCAAGTGGGCATAAGCATGAGACACCGAGACGCTCCCAGAAAAAAGATGGAAACCGAGCGCCTTGACAGCCGGCAAATCGCGTACCGCTCCGTTAGTGATGTAGCCCACGCAGTTCAGGGCCAACCCTATGTTCGCGTGAATTTCGCCTACAAAGGCCCCGATTCCTGGCATATGGTCGACATCCTGCAGCACAATTACACGCGGCTGTGGAATGGTAGCAACGTAGCTCCAAAAATCCATCCGGTCGTAGTAGCATCGGCCCGACATCGGGGGGCTCGAACTCCGGATTCGTCCGGTGACAGCGTAACCTAGCATCGGCTCGAGGTTTGGAAAACGGCAGCGCACGGCTCCGGAAATAAAACCTTCGTTGCGCAGCCTGACGTTCAGCCCTTCAATCGCGTTGGATACAGTACACGTATCCATGGACCGGATCTTATCCAGATCGAGCGTAGACACAGTCAACACACTGATTCCGTCCAACAATATACGCCGCCGGGACACAGCTTTCCTATACCAACCAGCTGGTATTTCGGGCCCAAATCTCCAGTAGTTCCTTTTAACTCGGGTCTTGATCGGTTAGGCTTGAAATAGAGCCCAGCTTTGGAACTTTCGATGAGTAAGACCGAAGGGCGTGGTCACGATCGGCTGCTGCTGAGCAGTCGTTTGGCGCTCATCGTGGGTTTCGGCAGCCTCCTCGGGATCATGGCGGTCGCGGGAATAGACGCTTTTCGAGTACTGCAAAGTTTCCGAACTAAGGATGATCGAATTCGCCGCCAGTTTCTGTTTCGAAATCACGTTTTGAATGATATCCGCTCGGAAGTCTATGTTTCCGGGACTTATGTCCGCGATTACTTACTGGAACCAGAGACTGAAAGGGCCGAAGCATACCGGGCCAGCCTGGAACAAGTACGAGTACAGATGGTTTCCGCGCTCGATTCTTACGGGCGCCAAATCGACCCTGAAGAAGTCAAACACTATACCGCTCTCCAGACGGAACTGGCGCGATACTGGGGAATCCTGGCTCCCATTTTCAAGTGGACTCCGGAGGAGCGGCGCCGGCTGGGCTATACCTTTCTGCGCGATGAAGTATTTCCACGGCGTCAAAACATGCTCGCTATAGCGGACCGGATCGCGGAGATTAACGAACAACAGCTCAATGCCGCAAACGATCTGGTGGTCGGCCTTTTGGTGGCCTTTCAAACCAGGGTCGCCATAACATTGGTAGCGGCACTGGCGCTGGGGCTGGGAATGGCGGCTTTCAGCATGCGCAAGATTCTCAAACTGGAACAGCAGGCTCACGCGCGCTATGAGGAAGTGGCGGAAGCTCGTAGCCAGCTCAAAGATCTCTCGGCGAGGCTGGTTCAGGCGCAAGAGACGGAACGGCGAGCGTTATCCCGGGAGTTACACGATGAAGTGGGTCAGTCGCTTTCGGCGGTGCTGATAGAGCTGCGTAATCTCTCGACTGGATTGGGCACACGGTCAGACGACCAGTCGCGCACCCAGGTGGAAATCATAAAGGGTCTGGTGGAAAGCACCGTGCGTGTGGTCAGGAATATGGCCCTGCTGCTCCGGCCGTCCATGTTAGACGACCTGGGCCTGGTTCCGGCGCTGCGTTGGCAAGCGCGCGAAGTGTCTAAACGCACCTCCATGGACGTTAGCGTCGCGGCCGACTTTGTATCCGACGATTTGCCGGACGAATACAAGACCTGTATATATCGCGTGGTTCAGGAGGCGTTGCACAACAGCTCGCGTCACGCCCAAGCCAACGCCGTCCGCATTCGCGTGCAACAAGAGTCCAGCCGCTTGACGCTTTCGATTCAGGACGATGGTCAGGGCTTCGATGTCACGCAAATGAAGGGTCTGGGGTTGGCCGGAATCCAGGAGCGGGTGGAGCAGTTGGGCGGTATCTGTCACGTGCATTCCGAGCCCGGGGCCGGAACTGTGCTAACAGTCGAGTTGCCTTTCGAAGTCACCGAGCAAAATGGAATTACAAACGCGCGCGAAACAGATTCGCATCCTGTTAGCTGACGATCACACCGTGATGCGCAGGGGCCTGCGGCTGCTTCTTGAGAGCCACCCCGGCTTCAATGTAGTAGGCGAAGCATCTGATGGCCGGCAGGCGTTGGAGCAGGCTGAGGCCACCCACCCCGATGTGGTGATTCTGGATATCGCGATGCCCAACCTGAGCGGGATTGAAGCGGCGCAGCGCATCGCCTCCGCGCTCCCCCACGTCGCCATCGTGTTTCTCAGCATGCACTCCGACGAAGGCTATGTCCTCAGGGCGCTCAAAGCCGGGGCCAAGGGCTATCTGCTCAAGGATTCCGCGGAAAGCGATCTGATCGAGGCGATCAAAGCGGTGAGCCAAGGCAAGACGTTCTTTAGCGCGGAAATCAGCAAAATGCTGGTCGAAGACTACGTGCGCGAGATACGCACGCGAGGAGTTGAGGACAGCTACGAACTGCTAACGTCGCGGGAGCGGGAGATCCTGCAACTGTTGGCCGAAGGAAAGTCCAATAAGGATATCGCATCGCTTTTGAATCTCAGCCTTTACACGGTTGAGACTCACCGCCGGAACCTACAAGATAAGCTGAATTTGCACAACTTCGCGGAACTGATCCTGTACGCCGTACGGAAACGGGTCATTTCCTAGCGCTTTCGGCGATCAGGTCGACTCCCGTTTGGATGCACACTTTATTGGGTCAGCGCCGCAGCGCTCGGCCATAGCGCCGCAACAACGATGTGATCGGCATCCTGAGGCCGGTGCCTGCAAAGATTCACATCCTTTTCTGAATCGCCGAAGAGGTATACGGGAGGTGGTATATCACCGGTGAAGCCCTAAAATTCGTTCCCGCCGAGCCCCTTACGCGCGAAGAAAAGCTGGAAGTCTGCGTAGAGCGCATTTTCCACGCCGAGGGCGTTCCGCCCTTCTGCGATCACGCCAATGAAGTCATGCTTCGAACACTCGATCTGGATGGCAATTCCGTCGAGCTGGTGCGTGTCATTCTCAAGGACCTGGGCCTGACTTCCCAAATTCTGCGGCTCGCGAATTCCGCCACGTACAACCATTCCCGCCGCCCCATCCTGAGCGTGCCTCACGCCATCATCCTGCTCGGATGGGACAAGGTGCGCAGCATGGTTAGCACGGTCCGCTACATCGAACAATTCGCTAATCGCTCGCCCTGTTTGCGCGAACTGCTGCTGCTCTCGGTACGGACTGCGGTGCACGGCCGCGACGTGGCAGCCGCCATCGGTTACCCGCGGCCCGAAGAGGCCTACATTTGCGGCCTGTTCCGGAACCTGGGTGAAGTCCTGATTGCATGCCATTATCCGCAGGAGTACTCGCGCATTATCTTGACCATGCACGAAGAGAAGATTCCTGAAGGGCCGGCCTGCCGGCGTGTTCTCGATTTCTCCTGGGACGAGGTGGGAAAGCGCATCGCCGCAGTTTGGAATATGCCCTCCCAGGTGCGCCTCAGCATGGACCCGGCTGCCGCGGTCACTGGAACAGCCTGGGACCGGTGCCTGGCCTCGGTGTCCAACTACGGGCACGAGCTCACCCGAGCGCTGTATCGCAAAGGCACGGGTTTGGATTCCGTCCATCTGCAAACGGTGATCGATACCGACGGCCATCGGGCATTGGTCTCGGTACGCGACCTTAACCACATCGTCGATACAGCTTTCGCGGAGACGCAACAGGCCTTCGCGGCGCTCTCGGTCCCGACTGACGCACTGGTTTTGGCGAAGCAGGCCGAGCGAGCCCGCCAGATGTTGAAATCTACGCCGGTGTTTGACCACGCAGGGTTGAGAGCCCTGCAACAGGCTATTCAGCGGGCCAGCCACGCTGCACAAAATGATTTTGAACTGGCTCATTTCATCACCGCCCTGCTGGAGGACATCCGGGCCATTGGGTTCGAACACGTGGTCTTCGGTCTCATGAACGAAGACCTGACCCTGATACGCGGCCGCCTCGCCACCGGAGAATCGGTCGATGACGTTCTGCAGCGCTTTCAGTTTTCGGTGGACGCCGCCGAGGGTCCCCTGCGCGCGGCTTTGGAGCGCAAGGAAGATGTTTTCGTCGATCGGGCGCGCGATCCCCGCTACGATCACTCCGCGCTGGTCACGGCCTTTAAACCCGGCGCTTTCGCTCTTCTGCCCATCGTCATCGACGGTAAGGTGGCCGGATGTCTGTATGCGGATCTTCCTCGCGCGCCCGCCGCATTCGATGCCGTGCGGCCAGCGCTTAGCCGCGCCCGCGATGTGATCACCACCGCCATTCGCAAAAAAGCCCCACCCTCCAGCACAACCCAAGCATAACGGCCACTGTCATGCAAATTCCTTTTCGCGCCGCTTCCGGCGTATCCTGGAAGCTAAGGAGTGCCCGGTGACTCCCCTGCGTATTATCCTTTTTCTCCTACTTGCACCCGCGGGCAGCTTGGGTGTCTATGCCTTGTTTCGGCGTGGACGCCATCATTGCGCGCATAACGATCCGCTCTGCCGGCGCGACCGCCCATGTATCGCCTGCTATCGCGAGATTTTTTCGAAGACGGAGGAGAAGCAGTTACGGTAGCAGCCGGGCTCGTTTGATGTAATCCATTTTCGGAAAGCGGGGAACCAGGTACTCGTTGGTCTCTTCCTCGACCCGGCCCGCATCGATCTCTTTTCCCTCCGGCCGCATCTCGCCATAGCCTGAATATAACTTGTCGATTACCTCGAGGCCCTCGACGATCTTTCCGAAAGGTACGAAGCTCTGATCGTCCAGCACGGCGTTGTCAGCTAGGTTGATAAAGATCTCAGTGGCACGCGTGTTGGGGCCGGACTTAGCAAAGGCCAGGTTTCCGCGCAGGTTCTTCTGGCGCGGCGGATCGTCCACGATGAAGAAATTCCGCCAAGTGGCGTGAACGTTGAAATCGCGATGGACGCCGAACTGCGCGATAAAGCCCTGGAGCACGCGGTAAAAGCGGCCTTCGTCGAAATAGCGCATACGGACCAGCTCATGGAACCGGTCTACGCCGTGCGGCGCCCAAGCTCGCGTGGCTTCCACCACGAAGTCCCCTTGCGTGGTCTCGAATTTCACGCGGAAGACTTCCGGGACCACCACCTTCGGCGCGGGCTTGTGGCACGCAGTCAACATCAAACACAAGCACACTGCAACAATCGCCCGCACTATCGACGGCCACCCTGCGGCGCGGCAACGGTTTCAACTCCGGCCGACTTCAACGCCGCTTTCGCGCTGACGTAATCGAGCTTCGGCGCCAGCTTCCGGATGCCATCGAACACGAAGAAGCGGGCGGAATCGTCGATGCCGACGCGCCCCGATGTAACACCGCGATCTTTCAGCGCTTGCGTGATCCGCTGGTAGGGGCTTTCATCTTCCTGCCAGATCCGGATGTCGTCGCCGACATGGATCAGCTCGCGAGCCCGCATCTCTTCGAAGCCGGGCAACACATAGACCGGCTCCCCTTTCTCCGGCAGCACGACGGTGAATGTTCGCTCGCTGCGTCCCCAACGGACACCCGTCAGGTAGAGCATGGCCGGGCCGGGTTCTAAAACCATCGCCCCGAGTCCAAACTCTTTCATGGCGGCCTGAGCCTTGGCGATCCGCGCCCGGTAGGTTGATTCGGAAACTTCGTTGATCTGCGGCATGGTCGACTTTCCTCACCCGAACGGCTGATCGATGGCCGGGCTTTGTTTGGTGAACATGCGCGCGCCGTCTTCGGTGATGTACATGCAATCTTCCAGGCGCACACCGAACTCGCCATAGATCGCGATGGTGGGCTCATCGCTGAAGCACATGCCGGGCTTCAGCCGCGTCTGGTTGCCTCGAACCAGGTAGGTCCACTCGTGACCGTCCAGGCCGATGCCGTGGCCGGTGCGGTGTGGCAGGCCCGGGACTTTATAGCCTGGTCCGAAGCCGGCATCAGTAATCACTTTGCGCGCGGCGGCGTCCACCGATTCGCATGAAGCGCCGGGCTGCGCGGCGGCCAACGCGGCATCTTGCGCCTTGCGCTCCAACGCCCAGATCTGGCGCTGCCGGGCAGTCGGCTGGCCGAAGATTACGGTGCGCGTAATGTCGGATTGGTAGCCTTCGACGCTGCAGCCGTCGTCGATCAGGACCAGATCGCCCTCCCGCAGCTGCTGGGGTTGAACGCTGCCGTGCGGGAACGCGGTGTACTTTCCGAAAATGGCCATGGCGCCGCCCTGCACACCCAGTGCGTGATAAGCCGCCGCGATGTTGGCGCTCAATTCCCGCTGCGTCATGCCTTCTTTTAGAGAGCCCAGTGCAGCCCGATAGGCCGCGATAGTGATGTCGTTGGCGCGCTGCATCAGAGCGATCTCAGCCGGCGACTTTATCATGCGGCAGCCGGCAGTGACCGGATCGGCGCTGGTGAATTCGAGCGCCGGCGCCAGCTTGCCCACGCCGTCGATGACGTCAAAGTGAACTCGCTCTTCGATTCCAACGCGTCCCGCGGCGACTCCGTTGTCCTTCAGAGCGCTCGCGATGGCACTATACTCACGCGCTAAAGATAGGATTTCGCCGCGCAACGGCAGCACGAACAGTCCATCCGAACGCGAGCCGGTGAAGTAGAACGCGCTCGATCCGCCTTCCATCACCACTGCGCCAATTTTGTTTTCGTGCATCAGCCTGCGCGCCTTCTCGACGCGCGCGCGGCGTTCGGCGTCAGTGATGGGCTGGATGCCCGCGGTCATGGGGCGCAGGCTGCGAATCGCATCTGGAACGCTAGGGGGCTGCGCTCGCGCGATCGTTCGAAAACCTGCTGCTGCCGCCGTGCAGAGAAAAACTCTCCGGTTCATGGATGTCTCCCAATCATTGAAGCTGAGCCGCCATCATCCTCACTAATTCAGCATTACTCATTGGGTGCCAGCCGTGGCCCTTCATGGGCCGGCCATACTCGAAGGTCGCGCCGACGTCGGTCGTCTTGAGAAAATCCTCCAGCATGTATACCGAGACGTTCAGATAGAAGTTGTCCATTTCGCCGCAATAAAAATGGAGCTTGCCTTTCAACTGCGGCCCTAATTTTTGCCAGTTGGCTTTCATATAGGCTGTCAGGTCGTAGCCATGGTCGCGCATGTATTTGGCGACCTCGCGATCGATCTTGCCGGTCCGCTTATCCCAAAGCGCGCGCGGATAGCCGTCCTCGTCCACTGGTCCGTAGACCGCGTCCCAGGCTTCGAACTGCTGTGCCGAACGTCCGTGGCTGCCGAGCACCTCTTCGAGTTGGCTCATCTGCCGCATGGTCTGCACCATCTGGCCTTCTACGGTACGCATCATGGGCCGCTCGGGAACCATGTAATCGAAGCCGGGAGCGCGGAAGGCGTTGTCGTCCTCATAGATGTTCACAAGCTGGTAGCGGCGGAAATCGACGGGATCGGGATAGAAGGTCCAGGTGCCGCCGAAGAAGTCGGGATGATGGACCTCCAGCGCCAGCGACTCCCAACCTCCGGTCGAGCCGCCAGTTAGCAGGCGGGCGCGAGGTTCCGCGATGATCCGGTAATGTTCCTCCAGGTAAGGGATCAACTCTTGCAGCAACGCATCGCCATACGGCCCGTTGTTGGCCGAGTTGACCGCGTAGGAATCGTCGAAGTAAGGCGTGGGGTGCTGAAACGTCACCGCGATCATGCGCGGGAAATCGTCGGAGTCCCAGTCCCGGTAGAAGTCGTAGCCGGCCTTTTCGCGCTCGGAGCCAGGTGGCTTCTCACGGAATCCGAACGGCGCGGCCAATCCGAAATGCCCTTGAATATAGATAGCTGGGTAGCGCTCGCCGGGATGGTCATCATAGCCTTTCGGCAAGAGCAGGGTTGCGCCCAGGTACATCGGATGTCCCCAGAATTTGGTGAGAAGCTGGCTCTGGATTCTAACCCGCTTGACCCAGGCTGTATCTGAGGGAACCGCAATAGGATCAATGACTTTGCTAAGCTCCAGCTTTACGTCGTAGCCTGCGGCCGGATCAAGATGGATTTTGCGGACGTCGCTCTTGAGGTTGCCCGGCGACCGATTGAAGAGCTGGCCCTCCCATTGATCCATATGGGCCCAAATGACGTGTCCGTCGGAGCGGTGAAACTCGGTATAGACATTCACCAGGGCCTGGACGTAGTAATCGCCGGCCGCCACATCAGCCAAACTGTTCGCCGGATAGCCCAATACCTGGCTGTCCACGATTGCCAGGCTCCCCGGCGCCAGTTGTTCGACATCGAGGCCAAAGAACGGCGTCTGGCCGCTCCACGATCCGGCCTGGTCAATCGGCTCGGGTGTGGCCTTCTTCGCTAAGGCTACGAAGACGCGGCCGGTGATGGGTGCCGCATGTACGGAAGCGGGAAAGGAAACTTGGAACCGAAGGTCGGCGCCCGCGGCCTGAGCGGCCTAATTTGGAAAAAAATGCAAAACGACGCCAAGCGAAAGAGATGTCTGGACATGGGTTGCCTGATAACCCATTATGATCGTTCTTTGGCCTGAGTTGGAACGACGTGATTCTAACGTACTGTGCGGAAAGGAGTTGTGGTTAGCGGTTCATCGGCGACGGTTCGCCGCTGGAGCACCTGGCACGATAAAACTGGACGAGAGGGCTCTCGTCAATGCCGATCGCCCTGGCATACTGGCGAATGTAGCTAATGTTGTAAATCCCGCCCGGCAAGACCTCAAAATTGCCATCCTCGATGGCCTTCAGAGTCGAGACTTTCAGTTTGGTGTTCTTGGATATCTCTTCTAACGAGATTCCCTTGGTGTTCCGAATAGATCCTACGGTCCAGCCGTCCATCGGTAAGGTTGCCATACTCCCACTCCCTACAAGAGTCCTATCGGCATTAGAAAACTCTCACTATAGATCATTTCCTTTTGTCTTCGTTTTTTTTCTGACCGTCCCTCCTGAGATGTGCGTAGGCCGGACGCCAGTACCGGGAATCCACGATCTTATTAGGAAAACTAGTACTTTTAGCTGCTTCATCTCCCCGGCGGGTACTGCTAGAATTCGATCCATACGCGTTTTTCCGTTCATAGAAAGGAACAAGTCCAGATATGTACCTATCGAAAGCCCTCCGGGGCGCGTGCTATTTCGCCGTCGCGATGGGGGTGGCCAGCCTAAGCTACGCCGCACCCGATGGCGATGATGATAAGAATGACCTTGCCCCGACCGGGAAGGGAATTGGCACCGTGTTTCACCCCGGCCAGCCTAGCGACAAACCCGGACAGGCCCGGACGTCCAAACCCTCGGCCGGCAATGGGATCTTCTACCACGGCGGACCGGTGATCCTGGGCGGCACGAACATACATTTGATTTGGTACGGAAACTGGAGCAACAATACGGCGACCACGATTCTTCCCGATTTCGCCTCGTATATCGCCCCCTCCCCTTACTTCAACATCAACACCACCTACACGGATGGGTCAGGGAAGGCGGTAACGAACATGTGCAACCTCTCCACTCAGGCCAACGACAACTATTCTCGTGGAACAAGCCTGGGTGACACGGATATTCAAGCGATTGTCGCAGCTCAGCACCCCACCGATACCAATGGCGTATACTTCGTGCTTACGTCGGCTGACGTGAACGAGACCAGCGGTTTCTGTACGCAATACTGCGGCTGGCACACGCACGCCAGCATTGGCGGCCAGGATATCAAATACGCTTTCGTGGGCAATCCAGACCGGTGTCCGTCGGCGTGCGAGGAACAGACTACTTCTCCCAACGGGAACGCCGGCGCGGATGGCATGGCCAGCATCATCGCACACGAACTGGAGGAAGCCACTACGGACCCGGACTTGAATGCCTGGTATGACCGGCGCGGCGAGGAGAACGCCGACAAATGCGCGTGGACGTTCGGCGTGACGCACACGGCCAGCAACGGCTCCCTGTACAACATGACGCTGGGGTTGCGGGAGTATCTGATCCAACAGAACTGGGTCAACGCTAATGGCGGGTTCTGCGCTCTGAGCCACTAAGCCAAGAGCGAGCGCTACACATCGAAGGCGAGTCAGGTAGAATTTCGCTCATGGATCATTTCTACCGGCTCGCCTTTCTGGCGACTGGCTTCGGCTGCCTGCTGGCGGCCGAGACGCGATTCGAGATCTCCTTTCCTGCGGCCGTGCATGCCGCTCCGATCACCGGGCGCGTTTACCTGATGATCTCGAACAAGAACGATCCGGAGCCGCTCCTTCAGATTGGGCGCACGGGAGCGCCGTTTTTCGGGCGCGACGTCGAGAAACTTGCTCCCGGGCGTACGGCGGTAATTGACGGGAGCGACCTGGGCTCGCCGGTGCTCAGCCTTTCCGAGGTCCCGGCCGGCGAATATTGGGTTCAGGCGTTCGTCAACGTCTATACCGAATTTCGCCGTTCCGACGGCCATGTGGTCTGGATGCATGACGATCAATGGGAGGGCCAGCATTGGAACCGCTCGCCTGGAAATCTCTACAGCAAGCCGCAGCGAGTCTCGCTCGACGGCGCGAAAGGCTATGGCATTTCGCTAGTCTGCGACCAGGTGATCCCCCCGGTGCAGATGCCCACCGATACACCGTGGGTGAAGCGATTCCGGATGCAAAGTCCAATACTCACCAAGTTCTGGGGGCGTCCGATCTTTCTCGGGGCCACGGTGCTGTTGCCGCGCGATTACGACAAGACTAATCTGAACTATCCGGTGCTATATCAGCAAGGGCATTTTTCGCTGTCCGCGCCGCTCAACTTCGACATCGCACCGGCGGGCAAAGATCTGCACAACGAATGGGTGAGGGACGATTTTCCGCGCATGATTGTCGTCACGCTGCAGCATCCCAACCCCTACTTCGACGACTCGTATGCGGTGAACTCGGTGAACGTCGGACCTTATGGCAACGCCATTCTGCAGGAACTGATTCCAGAAATCGAGAAACGGTTCCGGATTATCCGGCCGCCCTGGGCGCGGCTGCTGGCGGGCGGTTCGACCGGCGGTTGGGAAGCGCTGGCTCTGGAGGTGTTTCATCCGGATTTCTTCGGCGGCACCTGGGTCTATTGCCCGGACTCGGTGGATTTTTCCGACGTCGAGGGAATCAATGTTTACGAGGACAAGAACGCGTTCTACAAACAATTCGAATGGCGGCGCGTGCCGACGGTCAATAGCCGCGAGACGAACGGGCAGATCCGGCAGACGTCGGAAGAACGCAATCGCTTCGAATTGGTCAGCGGCACGCACGGCCGGTCGGGTGAGCAATTGGACATCTGGTCGGCCGTGTTTGGCCCGCTGGGCGAAGACGGCTATTTCGATCCGCTGTTCGACAAACGCACCGGCGTAATGAATCCACGGGTCGCCGAATATTGGAAAGACCATTACGATCTACGGAATTTTCTCGAAAAGAACTGGTCGGCGCTGGCCCCCAAGCTGGTGGACAAAATGCACGTTTTCGTGGGCGACGCCGACAACTTTTTCCTAAACAACTCGACGCGCAAGCTGGAAGATTGGATGAAGAAGACCGAGGCTCCGCATTACGAGGGATTCTTCGCTTACGGCGCAACCAAGGGGCATTGTTGGGCCGGTCCAGTGGGAGCACCTGACCGGTTGAAGGAGATGGCCGAATACATTCTTGCCAAAATGCCTCGCGATACGGTGGCGGACTGGTGGAAGCAATGACCCCCGAGAAACAAAAGGTTTCTATCTAAACCGATTTATTCTCACAGATGCAGGCGTTCTGTTTGTTTTCAGTGTTTTCGCTCGGGCGCTTAACGCGGTCCAAAACCTGCCAATAAAGGAAAGTTCCCGGTTAAAGGAGAAGGCCATGGACGCATTTAAGCTGGCATTCGAAACCGTGATTATCGGGCTGTTCGCTCTGCCCTGGCTATGGGTAATGATCGACCTGGTGAATCCCGATCTGTTCAATTCTTCCGGTGTCAAGCGTGTGATCGCGTGCATTCCCGCGGAATTACGGTCCTCGGCGATCGGCCTGGCGCTCTTTTCGTTGGTCTATCTGCTGGGCTCGATGATCACGCCGGTGGCGCGTGAATTTCTGAACGATAAGGACATGTTGGGCAGATTGCTGCCGACCGAGGAGAAGATTCAAGCCGCTAACTATGTTCAGATGGGCGCTCCAACAACTTCCAATTTTGCCGTGCCGGCTAGAATCGAGCTGGTGCACTTTCCGGACGCAATCGCGAGTTCAGACGGCCCTGACGAATTCCAGCATGAGGAGAGCACCCTGTTGCTTCGCGGTACCGACGACTGCGCGCGGTTGAATCGCCTGCATGAGCAAAGGACGGTGCTCGAGGGCGCCACCTTCAGCGCGTTTGCGTTGATGGCGTTGTGCGGGTTTGCCTGGTGTGGGCGTTTCAGCAAAGATCCGACAGTGGCTGGTTGGAACTTATTCCTCTGGCAGGAGGCGCGCCGCTGGGCGGCATTCATCGTCGCATCGGCAATGATACTCTTGGCCGGATGGGAGATCTCGATCGATTCGCACCATCTCGCCAATGGAGACATGCCGATAGCGGAGCTGGTGCTGCTGCTTCTGGGCGGCTTCGGTTTGTACATCTTGATTTGGGGCTCGCGATCCAGGCTGAAATTTCACGGATTGACTTTCGTCTGTGCTTCCTGGTTCACCGTGCTTTGCTACACGGGATACGGCTGCACCGAAAGATCATATGATCAAGAAGTCTTTTATACATATCGCGCGCTTTCGCCGGCGCCTGCCGGAGAGAGTACCCCAGTGTCTACCCGGCCCGCGATGGCGGCCAGCCTTAGCGAGTAGGAGATTCGTGAACAAGAGTCTGTGGCTGCTGACAGGAATTCTGCCGGTGCTTCTATACGCGCAGTTGCACGACTCGTGGCCCAATCCGAAGAAAGTTGTGCCCTACGTGCCGACTGGGCCGGAAACGGTGGCCGCCATGCTCAAGCTGGCGGCCCTCCAGAAGAACGACCTGTTGATCGATATGGGATGTGGCGATGGAAGGATCGTGATCGCGGCGGCGAAAGAATATGGTACCCATGGAATCGGCGTGGACATCGATCCGGAGCGCATCAAGGAAGCTAACCAAAACGCGCGCAAAGAGGGAGTGGCGAACCTGGTCGAATTCCGGCAAGGAGATCTGTTCGATACCGACATCAGGAAAGCCACGGTAGTAACGCTCTACCTGTTGCCGGAGGTCAACATGAAGCTTCGGCCGAAGCTGTGGCGAGAGCTGAAGCCCGGAACCAGAGTGGTGTCGCACACATTCGACATGGGAGATTGGAAACCGCATAAAGAGGAGCATGTCGGAGGGTCGGATATTTTCTTGTGGGTGATTAAGGAGAGATAGTGGTCGTCATTTCTAACGGCATGCCCACGTAGTTTTCCGCCAGGCTTTGGGCGGCGACGCGGGAACTGGTGACATAATCCAGCTCGGCGAGTTGGCGGCGATGATCGAAACCTGTATCGCCTTCGAAGCGATGCAGCATGGACGTCATCCACCAGGAGAAATGCTGGACTCGCCAAACGCGGCGCAGACAGGTCTGAGAGTACCGGTTCAAGAGTTCCTCGCGTCCGGTCTTGTAGAACTCGGCGAGCGCTCGAGCCAGGACGGTCACGTCGGCGATGGCCAGATTCATTCCCTTTGCGCCAGTGGGAGGCACGATGTGAGCTGCGTCGCCAGCCAGATAAAGCCTGCCAAACTGCATCGGCTCGAGCACGAAGCTGCGCATTGGCGTAACGCCCTTTTGAAGAATTGGGCCCTCCGCGAGTGAAGAGCCTTCGACCTCGGTGCGAACTTGCAATTCCTGCCAGATCCTTTGATCGCTCCATTCGGCCAGGTTTTCGTCGGGCTTACATTGCAAATAGAGCCGCGACAGCATCGGTGTCCGCATGCTTAGCAAAGCAAAGCCGCGCTCGTGATTGGTATAGGTCACCTCTTTGGACGAAGGCGCCGCTTGCGCGAGAATTCCGAGCCATGCGAATGGATATTCCCGCTCATAAACGGTAACCTCACCAGCGGGGATCGCCTCTCGGGAGATGCCATGGAAGCCATCGCAACCGGCGACGAAGTCGCAACTGATCTCGCGAACCTCGGCCTCTTGCCGAAAATGGATTGACGGCCGGGGGCCGGCGAGGTCTCGCAGGCTGACTGCCTCGGCCTCGAAATGCACTTGGCCGCCCAAGTCCAGGCGTGCTTTGATCAGGTCTTTGATCACTTCCTGCTGACCATAGACCGTGATAGCGCGACCGCGAGTCAGATCGAACATGTTGATGCGATGACGGCGCCGATTGAAGCGCAGCTCGATTCCGTGGTGAACCAAGCCTTCGCGCTGCAGGCGATCGCCCAAGCCGGTTTCTATCAGGAGATCGACGGTACCTTGTTCCAGCACGCCCGCGCGAACGCGCTCTTCGCAATGGGTACGAGTGCGGCTCTCAAGGACGATTGATTCGATGCCCTGCCGGTGGAGCAGGTGGGACAACATCAGGCCAGCCGGCCCGGCTCCGATAATTCCGACCTGCGTTCGCATTCGCTAGGGGAGCGGTTGCTGAAAAGCCAATGGCAGGCCGGAGACCTGCCCCAATTACTTTATCACGCGGACGGGTGTTTTCCTGCGACCTTTGCGGATCATGGCGTCTTCGGCCGAGCGTGGGAGACCCTTGGCCTTCAGTTCTTCCCTGCGGCGCTCCATCTTCTTACCCAAAGCCTGAAAGTCGATCTGAAGATCACGCGCCTTCGGAAGCATGTCGTTTTCTTCTTCTTTGATGTGATGGCGAACGCTCTCAGCCAGAACCGTGAACTTAGCGTCGAAATGATCGTTGTCGCCGTTCATGGCGTCCAGCTCCGCGATGAGGACCTTGGCTACATGATGCTCTTCATCGGCCTCGTTCATCATGGCGCTCTTCAATTGCTCGCGAACGGCTGGATAGAACAACTCCTCTTCTATAGCGGAGTGAATGCGCAACTCTTCGATGGCCTGTTTAGCGATCTTCTGTTTCTCGGCTCTACGTTCCGCGGTCTCGAACCGCTCGAAGAGCGCCTTCACGGCGTCGTGATCGCGCTTGAGCATCGAAATGGCGTCATTCTCTTCGCTGGTGAGCCAGTCAAACATTTCGCCCCCCAGCTCGCCTACCAGCCAATTGGACACGTGCGGCGCCCACCTATGCTGCTGTGGAGGAGTTCATCGCTCCCACCGGGCTCAGAACAGCATCCAAGCGATCGGCTCGCAACTGTAGTTCTGCCAGCTCGTGCAGAAAATGCGGCCGAAGCTGCGGTTTCGCTTGCAAATCGGAATAGAGACGTTGCAAACGGCGCTCCCCATTGCGCAACAGCTGTATCTCGGCGACGACAATAGCGTCAAAGTTGTTCTTGGACGGTTGATGCATTACCCTCTCTCCACTGCGGCAACAATGAGCAATTTTGATTCCATAGCTAGACCTGTGGCTGAAGCATGTGTCATGAAGGGTTTAGATGCTGTTACGATATGCCGCAAAGATCTATTTGCGAGGAGCTAGACCAAAAACAGGGAAGAACTTCCTGGATTTCGACAGCGCGATAATTTAACGCGCATGGTTACCGAACTGCATCGGTGGGGACGCCGCCATTGGAACGGAGACGTCTACTAGTAGTTCAGCAGCGGAATATCTTTGACCAGCGGTGGCGCAGGGATCGAGCTTAGATACGCGTGGATATCCGCGAGGTCGGAATCTGAGAGCACCTTGCTAGTGTAAGGCGGCATCTGGCCGGTAGGATGACGGACATAAGCGGTGAGTGCGGCCAGAACAATCGGCCGAGGAGCGAGCCTGGCGCCAGCCGCTCCGCCCTGGCCCTGATAACCATGGCACTGGTAGCAGCCATCCTTGACGAAAAGTCGCTTTCCGTTGTCGGCATTGGCGCCGAAAGTTAGCGTCCCAAGAATCAGAATCAAGGAGGCGGCGAGGTAAATCTTGCTCACGTCTGCCGAGGATATCACAGTCGATCAGCGGCCGGGTGGCATTCTATGATCGCCGGGTGTGTTGCGCGAATTCGTGGCCGCCTGTTCAACTAGACTGGCGGGATATCCGCGCAAGGACTTCTATCCGACGACCGGCGGCAATTCTCGAACGCCTACGCGCTCCATTGGTAAGAGGGAGCATTCTGACTGCCACCCGAAAGTTGTAGGTAATAGCCCCCCTGGTAACCGTATTAGCGCTGGATAGCGACCTGGGCCGCGTCCACGTCGTAGCCCTCGTCTTTGGCCGTTTCGACCGCTTTGGAGCGCAGAACGTCTTCACTCGTGTCCTGGGGCGTTTTTGAAAGCGCCCGCTTGATGACCTCTTCGCCGATCTGTATGCGGACATGCCATTCCTTCTTGGCTGGATCCCAGTTGACGGTGGTCTTCTCCGCTTTCATCATGATGGCTCCTTCGTGGTTAATTATCCGGCCATATCTTATCGCACTTGCCACCAGCCGGTGTATACTCGGTTCGCATGCAGTCAACATTTCGTGCCGCCGGTCTCTTGGTGACGGTAACGTCAAGCTTGTGCGCCGCTACGCTTCCTCCGCCTGAATATCAGAAGCTGGTCCACGATATCTACAAGCAACTGATCGAGATCAACACCTCGTTCAGTACCGGAGCCACGACGCCGGCCGCCCGCGCCATGGAGGAACGTTTGCGGGCCGAGGGCTTTCCGGCATCCGACATTCAGGTGCTGGGGGCGGCTGACCACAAGATGAACGTCGTGGCGCGCTATCACGGGACCGGTCAGCGCAAACCACTATTGCTGCTCGCGCACCTGGATGTGGTGGAAGCCAAACGCTCGGATTGGTCCTTCGATCCCTTCAAGCTCACCGAGAAGGATGGCTTCTTTTACGGGCGAGGAACTATCGACGACAAAGCGCAGGCCGCGATGTGGATCGCAAACTTGATCCGCTACAAGCGCGAAGGCTTTAAGCCAGACCGCGATTTGATCGTGGCGCTCACGGCCGACGAGGAGGGCGGCGGTCCTTATAACGGCGCCGACTGGCTGGTGAAGAATCATCGCGACCTGATCGATGCCGAGTTCGCCTTAAACGAAGGCGGCTGGGGCGATATGGTGAATGGCAAACGCGTCGCCAACAATGTGCAAGTCAGCGAGAAGTACGTGGCCACTTACCGGCTGGAAGTTAAGAATAAGGGCGGCCATAGCTCGCTGCCGGTGCCGGACAACGCAATTTATCGGCTGGCCGAAGCGCTGGTCCGCATTTCGAAATATAAGTTTCCGGTCGAGACGAATGAAGTGACGCGAGCGTATCTGGAACAAATGGCCAAGGTTTCGCCGCCGCCCGCGGCAGCGCAAATGAAAGCAGGGGCGCAGGGATCGGCCGAGGCACTGGAACAATTGGCGGCAAGCGCGACGGCTTTGAACGCGACCTTGCGGACTACGTGCGTGGCCACGATGCTGGATGGCGGGCATGCTTTGAACGCGCTGCCCCAGACCGCCGGCGCAACGGTCAACTGCCGCGTCCTGCCAGATATGAAGCCCGAAGAAGTAATCGGAAAACTGAAGCAGGTTATCGGCGACGAGCAGGTATCGGTGAAGCCGCTCGGGGACGTCGTAATCGGTCCTCCCTCGCCGCTCCGCCCGGATCTTTTCAAAGCTGCCTCTCGGGTCACCGACACCATGTGGCCGGGCACGCTGACTGTGCCTGTGATGGTGATGGGCGCGACAGATGGGCTGTATTTGCGGCGGGCCGGAATTCCGACCTACGGGTTGCAGGGGATCTTCATCGAGCGCGATGACTTTCGTGCGCACGGCCAGGACGAGCGGCTGGGCATTAACGAATTTTACGAGGGCGACGCGTTCCTTTATGAGTTGGTAAAGTCGCTGGCGCAGCCCACGCGCTAGAAAGTCGAGCACAGAAGATCGCCATGCCAAATATAGCCGTCGAAGTCCGAAGGGCGTGGAACGACTGCGCACCGCTCACCGCTACCAGTGTTCTGATGCTGGCTGCTTTGGTGGCCGCCTGTGCGGGGCTCTTTCTCGATCCGCGCATCATCACCGGCGTACCTGCCTGGCTGAAACCGGCCAAGTTTGCGATCTCGACTGCAATCTTCGCTGGAACGATCGCATGGCTGTACCGCTACATCACCATCTGGCCGCGGTTCATGCGAGTAGTGGGATGGGTGCTGGCCTCCGTTTTGGTGTTCGAAGTCGCGATCATCTACATGCAGGCCGTCCGCGGGACCACCAGCCACTTCAACGCGTCCACGCCGCTCGACGCCACTCTATTTGCCGTCATGGGTGCCGGCATCGGGATCCTCTGGCTAGCTAGCGTCGCTGTTCTAATCGCACTGTTCCGCCAGAAGTTTGAAAATCCGGCTTGGGGGTGGTTGCTGCGGCTCGGCATGTTGATCACGGTGTTAGGATCGTCGGGCGGTGGATTGATGCTGCGAATGACGCCCGAGCAGACTGCGGCGCTGCACGCGACCCACACGGTTCGCGCGGTGGGCGGCCATACGGTGGGCGCTCCGGACGGCGGCCCTGGACTCCCAGGTGTTGGATGGAGCACGCAGCATGGCGATTTGCGGGTCCCACACTTTTTCGGACTGCACGGCCTTCAGATCATTCCCTTCCTGGGCTGGCTTGCGCTGCGCAGGCGTCGAAATGAGGCTGCGGCCAGGCAGATTGGTTTCGTCTTTGCGATCGCGGCCAGCTACCTTGCCCTGGTTGCGATATTGACTGTGCAAGCCTTGCGCGGCCAATCCATTATTGATCCGGATGGCACCACTCTGACCGCGCTAGCCCTATGGCTGGGAGCCAGTGCAGTGGCAATCTTCTTGACGCGGGGAGTTTCGCTGCCGGAGCGTGCTCGAGCAGCAGCGAGATAAGAGATTGATGACTGCCGAACAGGTTTTCTCAGTCGCTAATCTGATGGCTATCGCCGGCTGGCTGATTCTCATTGTCGCCGGCCGAGTCCGCTGGGTGCCGTCGCTGGTGACGGGTGCGATTCTGCCGCTGTTGTTCGCTCTACTTTATAGCTTTTTGATTGCCACTCATTGGGGCGAAAAAACAGGCGGCTTCGGAACGCTAGCGCAGGTTCATGCCCTGTTTACGAACGATTGGCTGCTTCTGGCCGGCTGGGTACATTATCTGGCCTTCGATCTCTTCGTCGGAAGTTGGCAGGTGCGCGATGCTCAAAAACACAAGATCCCACACCTGCTGTTGATTCCCGGTCTGATTTTGACCTTCATGTTTGGGCCGGTCGGCCTGCTGCTCTACTTCATCATTCGATTGGTGCGAACTCGATCGCTTAAACTTGACTCGGCTGCGGCCGCGTAATCCGCTATCGCCGGACTAATCGGCGTTCAGGGGCTTTCGCCCCAGCCCAGGATAGCCGTACTCTTCGATCGGCGTAACTAACGCGATATCCAGGAGTATTTGAAACACTCTCTACTAGGGCGAATCCCATCTCCGGAGCAGCATCCTGGGCAAGAAAGCCAAATTGGGCAGAAGACTCAAAAGCATCCCGCCGCCGACGGACCCCTTCGAATCCGCCAAATTCGCCGGCCTGCGATATGTGACCGGCGAAGGACCGGGTATCGTCCGCCGCCGGGCCGGGAAGGGATTTTCCTACGTGGGTGTAGACTCCAAGCCGGTACGGGACAAGGCGACCTTGAAACGGATTGCCTCTCTGGTCATCCCGCCCGCCTGGGAAAATGTTTGGATTTGCCCCGTCGAAAACGGCCATATTCAGGCCGTAGGCCGCGATGCACGGGGGCGCAAGCAATATCGCTATCATCCGCGTTACAGGGAGGTTCGCGACGAAGCCAAGTACGGCCGCATGCTGGCTTTCGGCGCAGTTCTGCCGACGATTCGTCAAAAAATAAATCAAGATCTTGCAGCACAGGGCCTGCCGAAGCGAAAGGTGATCGCGGCCATCGTGCGCTTGTTGGATGAGACCTGCATACGAATCGGCAACGACGAATATGCTAAGTCCAATAAATCGTACGGGCTCACCACGTTGAAAGAACAGCATGTCGACGTCCACGGCGATAACGTGCGTTTGCGCTTCCGGGGCAAGAGCAAACAGGATCATGACATTAAGCTTCGGGATCGCCGCTTGGCCAAAATAGTGAAGCAGCTTCAAGAGCTACCCGGCCAGGAACTGTTCCAATATCAGCAGGAAGATGGCGATTACGTAAAGGTGGACTCCGCGGATGTGAACGATTACCTGCGAGAGATCACCGAGGACGATTTCACAGCCAAGGATTTCCGGACTTGGCACGGCACTGGCCAGATGGCTCAGGAACTGGCGGCCTTGGGGCCGGCGCAATCGGAAACGGAAGCCAAGCGCAACATTGTTGAAGCTGTGAGAATGACCGCCAAGCGGCTAGGCAATCGTCCGGCAGCCTGCCGGAAATACTACATACATCCAGCCATTCTCGAAAGCTACATCGGGCAGACCATGTTCGAAGCGATGAAAGGCATCCATCCTGGCTCGGGAGGTTCGGCCGCTCAACTTCGAGCCGAGGAAATGGTGGTTCTGCGGTTAGTCGAAGCCTACGCCAGTTCATCCGTCGACCGGCCCGCCAAGGCCAGCTAATTTGTGTCACCTATATCCACCGTTAGCATCCAACTAGTGGTGTCCCGTAAGCCGCGCCACGTCGCTTCAAAAACTACGCCCGAGATTTCGGACGGTTCCCAATCCAGTACTGCGGTCTACCGCGTAATTCGGTCGTTTGCAGCCACGTCCGAGACGGACGGTCATTTTCTCACCGTGAGAAAGGGCGCACTCCTGGCCGTCGAAGGTCCGTTAAAGCAATTCGGCCTCGTGGAGGCGGTGTGCGCCGAGCAGACGCTCCTGGTTTTCACCCGCGATATCGAGATGTGCGCCGAGTGCATCGTACAGCCCCATCGCGGCTGAAACAATTCAGACTCAGCGTGATCTAGAGGGTGGAGGCCGGGAATGGCGCAACGAAGTTCAAAAGGGAAAAGCAAGATCGCGAAGGTAATGCGCGAAAAGAAGCACGGCACGCTGAAGTCCGGAAGCGGCCACAAGGTCAAGAGCCGGAAACAGGCCGTCGCTATCGCCCTTAGTGAGGCGCGTAAATCAGGCGCCAAAATTCCTAAAAAGAAGAAGTAGTACGCGCTTAGTTACTGCTACCAGTTGTCGGCGCAGGCTTCACGGTCGGATACTTAATCCCCAACTGTTCTAAATACGTGTCGTATTTAGAAGGATCATAGTACAGGGCCTTCATTCGCGGGCGGTATTGCTCCATCGTTTTCTGATTGAGCCAGATAGCCGGCTGATCGGCGGGACGCAGGAACGTCGTATAGTGTGTCTCTTTGTTTTGGACATTCTTGAAATAATCCCAGGCTTGATCGACCAAATCCGGATGCAGCAGGATGTCGAGCATGGTCATGGCTTGCACTTTTGCACCGGCCACGACGCCTTTATGCGCGATGGGCGTCGCCATGGAGATCGCGTTGGCCCAGTTGTGGCCGGGGCCTCCGGGAATGTTTGAGGGATAGCGCAGCGTAATAGTGGGCACGGCCCAAGAAATATCTCCGATGTCGTCTGATCCGCCACCCATGGGACCGGCTCCGAAACCCTCCTCTTCATCAGCGTCACTGCCTGATTCGCGAGGCGCCCGCTGCTCCGGAATCTTTGAAGCGAGCCCGCGCACCGGGACCTTCAACTCGCGCTGCAGCGCCTTCGCAAGTGTCTGATCGTTATCGGACCATTGCGGCAATCCGACCTTCTTGATGTTCTGGTACATGTCCTCGGCAATCGGCTTGTTGAAGTAGCCCGTCCAGGCGCTGCCCAGCAGGCGCGACGTGTAGGTGGTGTCGGTCATGAGCGCGGCGGCCTGAGCCATGTTGTCGCCGATATGCCAGAGGTTCATGATGGGGTCGTAGTCGGCCTCGCGGAAGTAATACCAGACTGTCGCGTTAGGCGGTACGACGTTCGGTTGATCGCCGCCGTTGGTGATTACGTAATGAACTCGCGTGGCGAGGCGGAGATGCTCACGGCGGAAGTTCCAGCCCACGTCCATCAATTCCACCGCGTCGAGCGCGCTGCGGCCACGCCAGGGAGCACCGGCAGCGTGAGCGCTCTCACCCTTAAACATGTATTCGACCGACACCAGACCATTGCCGCCTCCCGGTCCGTAGGAAACGCCGAAATTGCTGGCCACGTGCGCGAACAAAACGATGTCGACGTCCTTGAACAATCCGGCGCGGACGTAGTAGGCCTTGGTGCCGAGTTCTTCCTCGGCCACGCCGGGCCAAAGGCGTATGGTGCCCTTCAAATGCTCGCGCTCCATGATTTTCTTCACGGCCAGCGCTGCCGTAATATTCAGTGGGACGCCGGAATTGTGGCCTTCCCCGTGACCGGGCGCGCCTTCGATCATCGGCTCATGCCAGGCGACGGCGGGCTTCTGCGAGGCCTGCGGAATGTCGTCGATATCGGAGCCGAGCGAGATCACCGGTTTGCCTTCGCCCCACGAAGCCACCCAAGCGGTCGGGATGCCGGCCACGCCGTGCTGAACCTTGAAACCTTCCTTTTCGAGGATGCCCGTGAGGTATTTGGAGGTTTCGAACTCCTGGAAGCCCAGCTCGCCAAAGCTGAAGACACTATCGACCATTACCTGGGCCTGCTTTTTCATGGAATCGATCTGGCCGGTGAGGTCGGCCTTCATGGCAGCTTCACGTTCGGGGGAGACTTTGGATTGAGCGAACAGGCAGGCTGTGGAGAGCAGCAGGGCTGGCAAGCATTTGAGCATAGACGACGATCCTTTCATGCGAGGCGTTGAGGCTCGGTCTAACCACATTAGATGGGGTGGGGTGGGGACTGCAAGTGTCTCTAATTGCCGTCGAAGGTTGGCAAATTCGGCTCGACGAGAGAAACGAAACGCCGCCACTCGCTAACGACGCTTAGGGGCGAGATCGAGGGTCTTCGCTTAGGGGCGAGATCGAGGGTCTTCCGGACTCGCTCAAATACGTCGCCCTCGGCTATACCGCTGCAGTCGCCTTCATCGATGGCAGCCCGCAAAGCAACAAGCTTTGCCTCGCGCTGCTCCTTGTCGGCTGCACCTTCGTTTGTCACCGTTTCCGCCGCCCGCCCTGCCGGCGCTTGGGCTCGACTGCGCGGTTAACGTCCGCCGAGAAGGCGCCTTCCAGTATCTCGGCTACTTCCTGCTGATGGCGCTTGAGCGATCCCGTGGCTGGGCTGGCGCTGGCGGCGCGTCCGACATAGCGCACCGCGCGGCCGCTCGGTTCTAGAATTGGCTGGATCTGCTCCTGGACGAATCGCCACGCGCCCATATTGCGCGGCTCTTCCTGCACCCACACGACGTCGGCTCTCTCGGGATAGCGGGCCAGAATATCGCGAACGTCGCCCGCCGGGAATGGATACATCTGCTCCAGCCGAACGATGGCTACGTGGGAAACCTTGCGCTCCTCACGCGCGGCCATCAGATCGTAGTAGACCTGGCCCGAGCACATCAGCACACGGGTTACGCGAGTTAGCTCGACGCCGCTCGGATCGTCCAGCACTTCGCGAAATGCTCCGCTGGTTAATTCGTCAATCATCGAGACCGCCCGCGGGTGGCGCAGCATCCGCTTGGGCGTAAAGAGAATGAGCGGCTTTCGGACGCCCCGGCGATCAGGACCGCCGTGCATCTGACGGCGCAGTACGTGGAAATATTGGGCCGGCGTACTGGCGTTTACCACCTGAATATTATCTTCGGCGCATAGTGTCAAGAACCGCTCGATGCGCGCGCTGGAGTGCTCCGGACCCTGGCCTTCGTAGCCGTGCGGCAGCAGCAAAACCAGTCCGCTGGGCTGGCCCCATTTGGATTCCGCGCTAACGATGAACTGGTCGATCAGGATCTGCGCGCCATTGGCGAAATCGCCGAACTGCGCCTCCCACAAAACTAATGTCAGCGGGTCGGCGACGCTATAGCCGAACTCGAAGCCCATGACGGCGTACTCGCTGAGCGAGCTGTCGTAGACATCGAAGCGCGCCTGCTTGTCGGACAGATGCTGCAGCGGGATGTAGCGCTCGCCCGTCTCACTGTCGAACTGTTCGAGGTGCCTTTGACTAAAAGTCCCGCGGCCGCTGTCTTGCCCCGCGAGCCGGACCGGCGTGCGTTCCAGCACGAGAGTTCCGAAGGCCAAGGTTTCGGCGGTAGCCCAGTCGATCGGTGCGCCGTTCAATATTTCGCGGCGTTTCTTGAGGAACCCCTCCAGTTTGGGATGCACGTGGAAATCGGGTGGGAAGGTAGTGATGCCTTGCACCACGCGCTCGATGATCCCCCGGTCCACGGCCGTATTAGGCCGAGGCTCGACCATTTCTCCCAAATCCATGGCGCTGAGTTCCTGCACCTGGTATTGCTCGGCGTTCTTCTTGCCGGCCTCATAGGCTTGATTCAGCCGGTCCGACACGCCCTTGCGAAGATCGGAGACCTCGCCTTCATCCACGAATTTTTCCCGCAGCAATTGCTCGGAATAAATCGTAGCTACCGAGGGATGCTGGCGAATCTTGCGATACAGAATCGGCTGGGTGTAACTGGGATCGTCGGCCTCATTGTGCCCGTGACGACGGTAGCAGAACATGTCGATGACGACATCCTTCTTGAACTGCTGGCGATAGTCGTAGGCCATCTGCGCCACGCGAACGCACGCTTCCGGATCGTCGCCATTCACATGAAAGATGGGCGCCTGCACCATGCGCGCGACATCAGTGGAATAGGGCGTGGAACGGGCCTCGTTGGGATTGGTAGTGAATCCGATCTGATTGTTGATGACCAGGTGAATGGTGCCGCCGGTTTTATAGCCTTCCAGTTGCGAAAGGTTCAGTGTCTCGGCAACCACGCCTTGGCCCGCAAAGGCGGCGTCACCGTGAATCAGGATCGGGATAACGCGCTCGCGCTGGATGTCCCCGAGACGATCCTGCTTGGGGCGCACGATGCCTTCCGCCACCGGATCAACAGCTTCGAGGTGGCTCGGGTTGAACGCTACCGACACCACGATTTCGCGGCCGCCGGTGGACTTCCGAACGCCGCTCGCACCCAGATGATATTTCACGTCGCCCGAGCCTTGCGTGCTGTCGGGATCGATGCCTTCGAATTCGGAGAAAATCTCCACCATCGATTTGCCGACGATGTTGGCGAGCACATTGAGGCGCCCGCGGTGCGCCATTCCGATCACAGCCTCGTGAACGTTGGTGTTGGCGGCGCGGTCGAGAACCTCGTCCAGGATAACGATGGCGGACTCCGACCCTTCCAGCGAGAATCGCTTGTGCCCGATGAATCGGGTGTGCAGAAAGTGTTCGAACTCCTCAGCTTCGACCACCCGTTGCAGCGCGCGCATGCGGGTGGGAGTATCCAACGGCCAACGATTTCCGGTCGGCTCCATGCGAAGCTGCAGCCAACGCTTCTGCTCCGGAATCTGGATGTTCATGTACTCGCACCCGATCTTTCCGCAGTAGGTCTGGCGCAGCGTCTCGAGAATTTCGCGGAGAGTCGCGATCTTTTGCGGTTCATCGTCGTCGGACATCAGCGTGCCGGTGAGAAACTCGCGGTCCAGATCCCAGATGGTCAGCCCGTAAGTGGCAGGATCGAGCTCGGGATGGTAAACGGCCTCGGAGCCCAACGGATCGAAGTCGGCGATCAAGTGCCCGCGTACCCGGTAAGCGTTGATGAGCTGCAGTACAGCCGCTTCTTTGGCGACTTCGTTCAGGTCCGCGCCGCGCAGGCCCGGAACCGCAACCGGCCGATCCGGCTCCCAGTGGACCGGCTTGTGAGGAATCTTGAGGTCGGAGAAAAGCTCTTCATAGAAGCCTTCTTCGCCCTCGAGCAGCGCTTGCAGACGGCCCAGGAACATTCCCGATTCGGCGCCCTGGATCACGCGGTGATCGTAGGTACAGGTCACGCTCATAACCTTGCTCAGGCCAAGCAGCGCGCGCAGTTGTTCTGAAGCGCCGTGGTATTCGGCCGGATAGTCGATGGTGCCAATAGCGATGATCGCGCCTTGTCCGGGCATTAGCCGCGGAATGGAACTGAGCGTTCCCACCGTGCCTGGATTGGTAAGCGAAATGGTAGTGCCCTCGAAATCCTGGACAGTGAGCTTGTTGGCGCGGGCGCGTGCGACGATGTCATCGAACGACTCCATGTACTGGGCGAAATTGAGTCCTCCGGCGTTCTTGATGTTCGGAACCTTGAGAGACCGGACTCCATCTTTGCCGGCGACATCCACGGCGATGCCAATGTTCACCTGGCTTCGCACCACGCGCGCCGGTTCGCCGTTCACATCCGTATAAGCGCTATTGAGCGAGGGATTGGTTGGAAGCGCCTTGACCACCGCCCAGCCGACGATGTGCGTGTAGGAGATCTTTGGCCGGCCAATCAGGGTGCGGTGTTCATTGATAATCCTGCGATTTTCATCGATAACCTTAACCGGAATGACGCGCTGCGAAGTAGCTAGCGGAATACGAAGGCTGGCATTCATGTTCTCGGCGATGCGGCCGGCCGCGCCGCGAAGAGGAAGCAACTGATCGCCCGCCGATGCTTTTTGCGGGGGCGCCGGCGCTGGGGCCGCCACCGTGACAGGCGCTGTAACGTCCAGCGCGGTAGCACCGGATGTCGTAACGACAGGCGTTCCGTTAGTGGGCGACTGCGTACCGCCGTTCGATTCGAAAATTTTCTTCCAGCTATCGTCTACGGTCTTGCGGTCATGCAGGTATTGCTGATAAAGCTCGTCTTCGAGCCAGCTATTGATACCGAACTCAGGAGGCGTTGATTGGGGCATTGAAAAGTGCTGTCCAATCTTCATGATACCGCTGTGTTGTGCGAGGGCGTAAATCTACGTAAATAAGCAACCGCTTAGGAAGCCCGCACATCTAAATTGGTGGGGAGAAAAGGAAAAGATATGAAATCGAAAATTCTTAGCGCGGCGCTGGCCTTAGGTCTTGCGGTATCGACGGCTCCACTTTTTGCGCGCGCCCCACAAGGGGATTTGGGGGATGCCGTGCGTCACGAATTGGTGATGCTTCCGTACTACAACGTCTTTGACGACCTGGGATACCAGGTGAATGGCAACACCGTGATTTTGACCGGCGACGTTACGCAGCCGGTTTTGAAGTCCGATGCCGAGAACGTCGTAAAACGAATTCCAGGCGTGGCGAACGTCGTGAATGAGATCAAAGTATTACCGCTATCGCCATTTGATAACCAGACTCGGAGAGCGGTGTACCGGTCGGTCTTCGGATTCGCGAGTCTTTATCGGTACGCGATGGGCGCGCAGCCTTCCATTCACATCATTGTGGACAACGGTCATGTGACCCTGAAAGGCGTGGTGGATAACGAAGGCGACAAGAACCTGGCGTACATCCGCGCCAACGGAGTCCCCGGAGTGTTCTCGGTGACCAACGAATTGCGCGTTGCCGAAAAGTAAGTGTCTCGAATACTAGGTTTAGCGCAGAGGATTGGCCATCGATTGCTAGTGATCGGTGGCCAATTTCCTTTTTAGACGCTGAAGCCTTCTGCCGATTCTGCCGATCTCCCAGCAGGACCCCCTTCGAATGCGCTGGACAACGATTGGCCTATCAGCAGGAGCCGAACATTTCGCTTCTGCGCCCGAACCCAAAGCTGTGGATTGGAGAAAGCGCATTGTTTCGCTCTGGATTCCAGCCGTTCTGGGGCTCGGCTTGCTAACGGCCTTCGCCTACGTCGGCGTCCGGATCGTCGCCGGGAAACCGCAGGTTCAGCCCACAACCGTGCCGGCCGGGCAGCCACCGTCCAAGATCCAGGTCCTTGTGAGTGTTCCAGCTGCGCCAACGCCGAAGCCGGTTCCCTCGCCCGCTGTCCAGGCAACCAACTTTACCGTGATCACGCCGCAACCAGGCGAGCGCTATCTTCAAGTCGCAGCCGTGAGCCCGCACATGGTGCTCACCTATGTGGACAATCTACGGATAGCTAATCTAGAGGCTCTGGTCGCACCCGGTCCGACGCCTGACGTTCTGCGTGTATTGGTGGGTCCATTTGCGGATCCCGATTCTATGGACAAAGCGAAAGCGCAGTTAGAAGCGTCTGGAAAATCTCCGATCATCCGGATTTATTAAACACCCGAGCGGGTAAGCTTAGGGTGTGCGCACCATCATCGAGCCTTTTCGCATCAAAAGCGTCGAGCCACTGCGGCGAACAACGCCGGAACAGCGCCAGCAGTTTCTCGAAGCAGCCGGCTACAACCTGTTTCAGATCCGGGCCAGCGACATCCTGATCGATCTGCTCACCGATTCCGGTACCAGCGCCATGTCCACCGAACAGTGGGCCGCTATGATGCGCGGCGATGAGTCATATGCCGGAAGCGAAAGCTTTTATCGCTTCGAGCAGGCGGTGCGGACGCTCACTGGGTTTCGTCACGTGATTCCCACTCATCAGGGGCGCGCCGCCGAGCGCATCCTATTTTCAATCTTATGCAAGCCCGGCCACATCGTCCCCAGCAATACGCACTTCGATACCACGCGGGCCAACATCGAATCGAACGGCGCCCGGGCGTTGGATCTGCCCATCGCGGCCGCTTCGGATACGCAGGCCAGAATCGCATTTAAAGGCAACCTGGACATGGAAGCGTTGGAGAAACTCATTCAGACCGAGGGCGTCCAGAATATTCCGCTGGTGATGATTACGGTCACCAACAATTCCGGTGGCGGACAGCCGGTATCGATGGCCAATATCCAGGCGGCCCGTGAAGTGACCGCTCGTCATCGCATCCCGCTTTATCTGGATGCCTGCCGTTTCGCCGAGAACGCCTGGTTTATCAAGAGAGACGAGCCGGGCTACGGCGATCTTTCGCCGCGCGAGATCGCGCAGAAGATGTTTTCCCTCGCCGACGGGTGCACATTCTCGGCCAAGAAAGATGCTTTCGCCAACATCGGGGGATTTCTGTGCACCAACAATAGCAGGCTGGCTGAGCAAGAGACCAATGTGCTGATCCTAACGGAAGGATTTCCGACTTATGGCGGGCTGGCGGGCCGCGATCTGGAGGCGATCGCCGTGGGCCTGGAAGAGATTCTGCAGCCTGAGTACCTGGAGTATCGAATCGCGTCTACCGCATACTTTGGACGCCACATCGCCGATCATGGAGTGCCCATCGTCGAGCCGCCGGGCGGCCATGCCATCTATATCGATGCCGGACGGATGCTTCCGCACATTCCTAAGGAGCAGTTTCCTGGGCAGGCACTCGCGGTGGAACTATACCGGCACGCCGGAGTACGGTCGGTTGAGATTGGATCGGTAATGTTTGGAGGCGAAGCGCGGCACGAGCTATTGCGTCTGGCGATCCCGCGCCGCGTCTATACGCAGAGCCACGTGGACTACTTGGTGGAAGCGATTCTCGAAGTGAACACTCGCAAACGCGACATTCGTGGATTCGAGATTGTTTCCGAGCCAAAGTTTTTGCGGCATTTCACCGCGCGGTTCCGGCCGCTGTAGGATGTAAGGCCTATCACTCTCCAAGGCGGTAGAGGGCACTAAGGCGATTAAGGCCAGTCCCTTAGGGCAACGCTGGATATTCTCTAGGCCGATAACTGCCGTTTACCCGGTTTGAGCGACAGGTGTATGCGCCTATCGCGTGGGGAGGGCAGTGTATTGTGACCAAGAGAAATATAGTTCCGTTGTTAGGTATAGCTTTCGTGGTAGCCATCATCTCAACGGGGATCTTCTACGGGCTGTTTGCAGGTAAGCTGCGGAGTTCGGTGGGTGAGTTGCCGGCTCAGTCCATTGTGGTAGCGGCGCGGACACTGGCGCCGGGAACCGTCCTGCAAGCCAGCGATCTGCGTGTATCGGAAGTTAAGGGAGCCTGGAAAGGCGGTTACTCGAAGCCGGAAGAGCTGGCGGGCGTCACCATCCTGCGGGCAGTTCAGCAAAACGAACCCATTCTCGAGGACCGCGTGGCCTCGCGCGATGCAAAGTCAGGTCAGGGCGCGGGAGGCGTACCGTCCGGAATGAGGGCGGTCTCAATCCGGGTGGCGGAGTCGAGTGGGGTAGTGGGCCTGCTGCGGCCGGGAACCAAGGTGGACGTTCAGGCGGTCACGCATCGAGACAATTCCACCGACCTTCGTACCATCCTTCAAGACGTCGAGGTGCTGGCTGTAAGCCCCACACCTGAGCCAATGCCCGGAAACCAGATGCTGCCGGTGGTGACGGTACTGATTCGCCCTCAAGAAGCCGATCTGATCGCTTTGGCCGATTCAGGCGCACGGATACGGCTGGCACTACGAAATCCGCTGGACGATGGCACCGCGCCGCGCCGTTCCATGGGGCTTTCTTCTGTCTTTGCATCCAACGGCGGGGCCGAAGCGAATGCCACGCAGCCTCAGTCCCTAAAAACTTCGACTGCGACATCAGCTGCGGTCTGGGACCATCCCATCCAACTTCACGTGCGAGCCCTGGGAGTGAGCACCGCGGGCCTGGCCGAGCTGGATTCGAAACTTACGGCCGCAGGCGGGAGCGACGCCTTGAGTGTCAGCTCCTTCCGGGCTGGCGCGGACGCCGACCAACTAATTCGTGGCTTGGAACAGAAGCAGCAACTGGAAATTGTGTCGTCGTGGAGACTGACGGCCGGAGTCGGCCGTCCGATCAGTTTTCGGGCGGGATCAGGTTCCTCCTGCCGGCTGCGCGTGCAATTCTCCCCGGAAATCAATGCCGCTGGAAAACTGAGCTTGCGCGTGAAGCCGGAGATCAGCCTCAAGCGCGGTGGAGGAATGGAGACGCGCCAGTATGCCACCGGTCTGCGGGATGACGGCGCCTTCCTGGTGAGCGGTCTGCTGAACGACCAGGGTGACCACTCCGTGCTGGAGCGGCTCTATCCGGGGCATTCCTGGAACAGCCGCCAGCTTGTGATCCTGGTGACCTCGCACGACGCCAACCGGAGGCAGTAAGTGCTGGCGATTTCGTCAATTCTGGTTTTCCTCACCGTTTTCCTGGCCGCCGGTCTGGCGGTCCTGATCGGCTGGTTCGCCCTGCAGCGAATAGGGGCGCAGGCCTTGGCCGAGGATGTCTCGGAGCACTTGCTGGACGAAGCCCCGCGCCTGTTGAAAGACGAAACGCTCAGCACGATTTCGCCTTGGGCCAAACTGCTGGAGCGGTCGGACCTGGTCAGGATCATCCATCGTCATCTCATCCAATCGGGTCTGAGTTGGTCGGTTGGGCGCATCACCCTTTTCATGCTGCTCACCGCCAGCGTGGCGGCAGCTATCGCCATGCAATTTGACGGGATTCCGGGTTGGGGAGTGATGGTGATCGCGGCCGGCGTGGCGGCCCTTCCGTATTTCTACATCCTTCATCGGAGAGCCAAACGCTTCCGCCAGTTCGAGGAAAATTTTCCCGATGCACTGGATTCGCTGGCGCGCGCGATGCGGGCCGGGCACCCTTTCGGCGCCGCCATGGAAATTATCGCGGATGAATGCGAGCCGCCGGTGTCGACGGAAATGCGCCAGACTGCGGTGGAAGGCAATTTGGGCACGTCCTGGGACGTGGCGCTGGGAAATCTGGGCGAACGCATGCCGCTGCTGGAAGTGAGCATGTTCGCCTCCGCCATTCAACTTCAGAACCGGACCGGAGGCAAGTTGCATGAAGTGCTGGCGAAAATGTCGGAGGATATGCGCGATGCCGGTGCGCTGAAAGGAGAAGTGCGGTCGCTTGCCGCTCACGGGAAAATGACCGGCGCCGTGCTGACCATTCTGCCGCTGGTGATCGCGGGGATCATGATGGTGGTCAACCCGTCCTATATGGCAGTGCTGTTCTATCACCCCTACGGGAAATATCTCATCGCGGGCGCGGTCCTCTGCCTGGTGCTGGCGCATTTCGTGATCCGCCGGATCGTGGACGTCAGATTATGAGCCCAGTCTTGTTAGGAGCCGGCTTTTTTGCTTTCGTCATGCTGGCGATTACCGCCGCCGGGTACTTCTTCCTGCGGGGAACTGCCGAACGTAGCACGGAAATGCCCGCTGGGCTCTCGACCGAGCCTGCTCTGCCCCCCTCGCGAGCGGCGTTCGTCGGACTTTTCCGCTCTATCGGCGAAAGCTTTCCTGCCACCAAGAACGAAAAAAACCCCTACCGCGCGAAACTGGCTTACGCTGGTTACCGCTGGCCATCCGCTTTGCCGGTCTTTTATGGAATCAAATGCGGCAGTGCCTTGTTCGTGTCCGGGCTGCTGGGGATCTTCGCGCTGTTTTATCAGGGGGACTCCTCCGCCATGCTGCTCCCGATGCTGTGCGGAGCGTGCTTTGGTTTCATGCTGCCCGATAGAATATTGGCTTCGCGCGCCAGCGCCCGGTCGCGGCGTCTCAGAAGCGCGATCCCCCCGGCTTTAGATTTGATGGTGCTCGGAATGGAGGCCGGCCAGTCGCTCGATCAATCAGTCGCCGATTCGAGTCGTGGCCTGAAGCGCACTCACCCGGATTTGAGCGCCGAAATGGCCCAGCTCTATCTCGAGCTCAAAACCAGCAGCAGCCGGGCCAACGCCTTTCGCAGCCTCGGCCTCCGCAATAAAGAGCCGGAGCTCCGAAGGCTGGCCAACCTGTTGATCGACAGCGACCGCTTCGGAGTGAGCCTCGCGCCGGCTCTTCGTACCCATGCGAAATACCTGCGCCTTCGCTTTCGGCAGCAGGCTCAGGAAAGCGCGCGAAAGGTCGGGGTGAAGCTGGTCTTCCCCGTTTTCTTCTTGATTTTCCCCTCGGTGCTTCTGGTCACTCTCGGCCCGGCCTGTATGATGATGTTCCAGCAACTCAAAGCCATGCTGCAATAAGCGCTTGCAGCCGGCTTATGCTTCCCAGAGCGCTATATAATGACACCGAATGTGGAAGCATGCCTCGGTTGCACTGATGATTACCATGTCTCTATCCGCCGCCGCTAAGATCGAGAAAACTCAATATCGGGGCTGGCCCAACTCTTATCGCATCTCCAACGGCGAAGTGGAACTCGTCGTAACTACGGACGTCGGCCCGCGCATCATCCGCTACGGTTTTGTGGGCGGCCAGAATCTGTTCAAGGAGTTTGACGAGCAGATGGGCAAGCACGGCGAATCGTCCTGGCAGGCCCGCGGCGGCCACCGGGTGTGGATGTCGCCCGAAGATCCGGTGCTGACTTACGCGCCCGACAATTCTCCGGTCCACGCCGAAGTGAAGGGCGGGGTGCTGGAGCTGACTGGCAATGTCGAAAAGGAGACCGGTCTTCAAAAGCAGATGATCGTGAGGCTGGCAAGCACGGGCTCCGACGTCGAAGTGCTCCACAAGATCATCAACAAAGCGAGCCAGCCGCGAGATTTCGCAGTGTGGGCGCTGACCATGATGGCGCAGGGTGGCGTCGGAATCGCGGCCTTTCCGCCGCGCGGCACGCATGAGAAGGATCTCGCGCCGACCAATCCGCTAGTGATGTGGGCTTACACCGATTTCAGCGACCGGCGCTGGCAGTTCACCAGCAAATATCTGCTGCTGCGGCAGGATCCCAAAAATGCCAACTCGCAGAAAGCCGGGCTCTTCAATCGCGATACCGTCGGTGCGTATCTCTTAGGATCCGATTTATTCATTAAGAGAGCCGCGGCTCAAGAAGCGCGCCGGCATCCCGACTTCGGCTGCTCGTATGAAACGTTCACCAACGAACAGTTTCTGGAGATGGAGACGCTGGGAGAGTTGAGCACCGTGCGGCCGGGCGGAAGCCTGGAGCATACCGAACATTGGAGCCTCCACAAGAACGTCAAGATTTCCGCTTGGACGGATGCCGATATCGACCGGGTGGTGGGGCCTCTGTTGAAGCGCTGACCGCTGGGCAGGGTTACAATCAATTACCATTTGCCACGTTCAGAGGAGTAGTGTGAGGCTAATTGCCGCATAGGTTTTGGGCGCTACCGATCCTGGCGCAGACGGCGGAGATCTCCGGCACGATTCGAGATTCTTCGAGCGCCGTCGTTCCCGGCTTAGCTCCGGGCCTGGTGCAAAGGGCGATGCGGATCAACGTGCAAATACCGGGCGGCGTCACAACGGGTAATCACCGTTGGCAATGCAACCAGCAAGACCATGACGCTCGCGATTCAGTAGACGTCCGCCGTTGGAGCGTTGACCACGGGGACGAAAGAACTAAAGAACCCATGATCAGGCCGATAAGGATACAAGGGGCACAGTGTCAACTTGTTGGACGTACTGATTGTGGACGATTCGGCGGCGATTCGAAAGATCTTGCAACGCGTGTTGCGCCAGGCGGGGATTCCGCTCGGGTCAGTTTACGAGGCCGGCGACGGCGTCGAGGCGCTCGATATCTTGAACAACCAGGTGGTTGGTTTGATCCTCTCCGATATCAACATGCCGAACATGGACGGTCTTGAGCTTTTGACCAGGGTCAGGGCCAGTCAGGCCTGGCAAAATCTGCCAATCGTCATGGTGAGTACGGATGCGACTCATGCCAAGGTGCTCCAGGCGGTGGAGCGAGGCGCTTCTGGATATCTGCGCAAACCATTCACCGCGGAGCAGCTTAAGGAAACCCTTGCCAGCTTGTTCTAAGGGTCGGCTTGTTCTGAGGGTCGGCTCGTTCTAAGCCCTGAACCGCATCCCGCACTTGCTGGTGGTGCTATCCTGAAACTCGAGAGATTGTTCCCGCAGGAAGGCAACTTCCTGCGTTCTGTTTTTGTGCCCATTCTATGGCAAAGTTACACTACACCACTGCCGGAGGGATCAGCGTCACTCGGTCCGCATCAACTATTCCGTTCAAAAAGGGACTCAAGCCCCTACTGCACAAGCTGGATCGTTATCGCGGAATTTATCTGTCGTCCGGTTATGAATATCCGGAACGATATTCACGCTGGGACATAGCATCTATTTGCCCGCCCGTTGAGATCGTCGCCGCGGGCCGCAATGTCGACTTTCGACCGCTCAACCAGCGTGGCGAAGCGCTGAACCTGATTCTGCAGCCCCTGATCGAGCCGCATCCACACTGGGAACATTTCGAACTCCGCGATGGTAGCCTGCATGGACGCCTCAAGCCGTTGCCCGCGCTTTTCCCGGAAGAGGAGCGCAGCAAGCAACCCTCGGCTTTTTCGATTCTTCGTACGCTGATCGAGGAATTTCGCACCACCGAAGACAGCCGGTTGGCGCTCGTGGGCGCGTTTGGCTACGACCTGCTGTTCCAGTTCGATCCCATCACCCTCAAGCTGCCGCGCGAAGGACATAAGGATCTCCATCTCCTACTGTGCGACGACATTTATTATATGGACCGCAAGAAGGAGCGTATCGAGCGGTTCCAGTATGATTTCGAACGCGCCGGTGTTTCCACTCTCGGTCTGGAGCGCGATGGAGTTCCAATCCCGGCAGCGCCAAAGCGAGAAGCTGGCGAAATCACCTCCGATCACCGGCCCGAAGAATACATGGCCGGCGTTGAAGTGGTGCGCGAAGGCATGCGCCAAGGCGAATATTACGAAGTAGTGCTGCGGCAGACGTTCCAAGCTAATTTTTCCGAAAGCCCCTCTGAGCTGTTCGAGCGCATTCAGCATGCCAGCCCGAGTCCCTACGAGTTTTTCATGCAGCTCGGCGACGAGCAACTGGTCGGCGCTTCGCCGGAGATGTTCGTGCGAGTGGAAGGCAACCGCGTGGAGACTTGCCCCATCGCCGGGACCGCACGGCGCACGGGGGATCCGCTGCGTGACGCCGACAGCATCCGCGAGCTGCTGAATTCGACCAAGGAAGAGTCCGAGCTGACCATGTGCAGCGATGTCGACCGCAACGACAAGTCGCGCGTGTCGATTCCGGGGTCGGTGAAAGTGATCGGGCGCCGGCTGATTGAATCGTACGCCGGAGTATTTCACACCGTGGATCACGTGGAAGGCGTTCTGCAGCCAGGATTCGATTCGCTGGATGCATTTCTCACTCATATGTGGGCCGTCACCGTGATCGGAGCGCCCAAGAAAGCCGCCGCGCAGGCCATCGAGAATCTCGAAAAGGACGCCCGCGGCTGGTATGGCGGAGCGGTGGGAATGCTGTCGCTCAATGGCGATATCAATACCGGCATTCTGATTCGCACCGTCCACCTGCGCGATGGGATCGCCCGCTATGGCGTTGGGGCGACTTTGCTCTACGATTCGGTTCCAGCGCTCGAAGAAGAAGAGACGCGCATGAAAGCTACCGGCTTCTTCCGCGCTCTGCGGGCCGGCGCGAAGGCTGCCGCGACACCGGGTCTTCGCTCCCAGACGGGGCACGGAATCAAGCTCCTGCTGATCGACAACGACGACTGTTTCATCCACACGCTCTCTAATTACGCGCGCCAGACCGGCGCCGAAGTGGTGACCTATCGCGCGGGAATTCCGCATGAACTAATCGCGAAGATCGCACCCAATTTGATCCTGATCTCGCCCGGTCCAGGACGCCCGGCCGACTTCGGGGTCCCCAGTCTGGTGAAGTTCCTCGGTCAGGCCGGCATTCCCGTGTTCGGCGTATGCCTCGGCTTGCAGGGGATCGTGGAGGCGTTTGGCGGAGAACTGGGCGTGCTGGATTACCCAATGCACGGCAAATCTTCGATGGTGTTCCATCACAACCAGGGGGTCTTCGAGGGGCTGCCGGAGCGCTTCAAAGTAGGCCGCTATCATTCCTTATTTGCTCGTAGGGAGACTTTTCCCGCCTGTCTTGAAGTGACCGCGGAATCGGAAGATGGAGTGATCATGGGGCTTCGCCATCGCGAGCTCCCGATCGAGGCGGTGCAGTTCCATCCCGAGTCCATCTTGACCCTGGACGGCAACTGCGGCCTGCGGTTGATAGAAAATATGATCAGCCAGGCCTCCGCTTGTGCCGTGCGCCCGTAAAATAAGTGTTTCGCATGGTACTATTTGGCGAAACGGGCTAGTGTGTTAGAGTTGGTACTTAGGCGTGAGAGTACTGGAGTTTACAGGCCTTGGCAGCGCCCAGGGTGACCGGTCATACTGACTGAAAGAGACGCTTAATGGACTTTGACCTTTCTGACATCGCCTTTGTAGCATTCGTTCTGATGGTCGCGATTCTGTTGATCAACAGCAGTGGCGGCGGCGGCGGACGCCGGGCGCGTGTGCCGGTCTACTACTGACCGGTTTGCTTTCCTCGAAACTTCGCGGCTAACTGCCCATGACCAGTGTCACTGTTATTGGAGGCGGCTTAGCCGGGCTGGCAACCGCAGCCGCTTTGGGAAAAGCCGGATTCCAGGTTGACCTGTTCGAAGCCCGCGGATTTCTGGGCGGCCGCGCGACGTCTTACCCGTTGTCGGGATCCGAAGAAGGTCCTGAGATTACCAAGGCCCTAGAAATCATCGATAATTGCCAGCACGTTTTGCTGCGCTGCTGCGTCAACTTGATGGACTTTTACCGGCGTCTGGGCGTCGCGGACCGGATCAAATTCTACAAAGAGTTCTATTTTATCGAGCCGGGCGGGCGGGCTTCGGTGCTGCGCGCGGGCAATCTTCCAGCCCCGCTCCACTTTGCAGGCAGCTTCTGGAAGCTCCGCTCGCTGACCCTTCAAGACAAGATCGCAATTGCTCGCGGACTGGTAGCCATAAGGAGTGAGCGTGAGCGCCGCACTGATCTGGACCGGATCACTATGCTCGACTGGCTCCGCGAAAAGCGCCAGCCGGAAGCCGCCATCCGCCGCTTCTGGAATCAGGTATTGATCAGCGCCGTGAACGAAGACGTAGACCGCATGGCCGCCCGGCACGGCTTTCAGGTCTTCTGGCAAGGTTTCCTCGCCCGCCCCAACTCATACGAGATGGGCGTGCCGTCGGTTCCACTGGGCGATCTCTACGCCTCGGACTCCTGGAAACGGGTGGGAAATGTCCGCTTGCATCTGCGCGCTCCCATCGATCAAGTGATCGTCGAAGACGGGTCCGTTCGCGGCATTGTAAGTCAAGGTGACCGAATTACCGCGGATTACTACGTATCAGCTCTTCCTTTCGAACGTGTACCTGGCATCATCCCGGAACTTGATTTAAATGTGACTGGCTTCGAGCACTCCCCCATCACTGGCATTCACCTGTGGTTCGACCGCAGCCTCACCCAATTGCCACATGCCACGCTGCTCGATCGCACTATTCAATGGATGTTTAACAAATCCGGCGGGCGATACCTTCAAGTGGTTGTCAGCGCCTCGCGGAGCCTGTTGGAGATGCCCCGGGCCGACGTGATTGCGCTGGCAATCCGCGAGCTGGCGGAATTCATTCCCAGAGTAGGCGAGGCGAAGCTCGAAAAAGCCCACGTTGTAAAGGAAGTGCGCGCTACTTTTTCCGCCAGGCCCGGGCTCGAACAAAGACGGCCCCCGAGCGTGACGAAGTTCTCGAACTTCTTCCTGGCGGGTGATTGGACCCGATCCGGCTGGCCGGCCACCATGGAAGGTGCTGTTCGCAGTGGTTACCTGGCGGCCGAGGCGGTGTCTAGGGCGGCTGGCACTCCTGAAAAATTTCTACTGGCCGATATCAGCTAGAAGGTAGGGCCGTTTATTATAGAGCTATGAGGTCTAGTCCGTGGATGTGTCTCCTTATGCTGACATCTCTCTCGGCCCAGGTCATCGACTTTGAATCTAATGGTCTGCACTACAAGACCCTGACCAAGGGCGGCGTCACCGTGATGTTCGCCTATCTGCCTTCGCACTTGAAGCAGTACTCGATCATGCAGGTGTCAATCTCAAATGGGTCGCCTGTAGCCTGGATGGTGAAGCCCCAGGACTTCACTTACCGCCGGCAGGATGGCACCGAGTCGCAAGCCTCGGCCGCGCTCACGGTGGTGCTTTCACTGCTTCAATCAGGGAGCCGTCACGATGTGGTCAAGCTGGTGACGACTTACGAAGCTAGCCTCTACGGCAATGTCAGACTGAGTTCCACCAACGGCTATGAATCGCGCCGTGAGAGCGCGTTGGCGGATGGAGTATCGGCCAAATTAAAAGCGGGTGCGGCCGCCTCCGCGATCGCACTGGTACCCACCAAACTCGCGCCCGGCGAGTCCACCGATGGCGCCGTTTTTCTGCCGAATGCCGGCAAGTCGTTCGGCCCAGGAACTCTGATGGTTCACACCGGCGGAGAAATGTTCGAATTTCCTACGGACGGGGAACCGAGTACGGCGAAGTAATCGCCTATTCTTACGAGGGATGTTCTACAGCTTCAACAGCGCCCTCAGCCGTTTCGTCTGCACCCGGCTCACCGGAATCTCGGTCTGTTTCTTATCGTCCATCCGAAGTTGAAAACTGGACTTGAACCAGGGGATCACTTCCCGGATACGATTTATGTTCACCAGGAAGGATCGATGCACGCGCCAGAAAGTGTCCGGATCGAGATTGGACTGCAGCTCCTCGATGGTCCGATAGTTAGATTCGCCCTCTACCCCGGTGGCTACGACGGTGATCAGACCATCCTCGATGGTGGCGTAAATCAGGTCCTGGGCATCCACGATGAAGTTGCGGTTGCTGTTTTTCACCAGCAGCTTGGTGCGTTGGGCGCCGCCACGGGGCTGGACCGCGGGCTCTGGCGGCACGCTTTTGGCTTTTTCCGCGATCACTTTCCGGGCCCGCTCCACTGCAACCTCCAGCCGCTCTTTCTCGATAGGCTTGAGCAGATAATCGAGCGCCTCCCAGCGAAAGGCTTCGAGCGCATACTGGTCGTACGCGGTGGCGAGAATGAAATGCGGCAGGGGAACGTCGGTCTCGCGCAGCTTTTGAATAACACCAAAACCATCCAGTCCTGGCATCTGCACATCCAGAAATACGACATCTGGCTCGAAGTTTTCGATCAACTTGATGGCTTCCAACCCATTCCGTCCAGAGGCCAGCAATTCCACGTCTGGAAATTCCTTCAGCAGGTACGAGAGTTCTTCGCGCGCAAGCTGCTCGTCGTCGACCAATACTGCCGTGATTGTACTTGTCGCGCGGAGTGTCATAAGATGATAGTATAGCGTAGGGAAAATAGGCCTTTTCGGGGCACAAGAGCAAGCCCTCACGCTACCCAAGGAGATTCGGAGTTTGTCCACCAATGGGAATACCACGATTGCGCCCGCCGACGGGAAATTAGGGATCTTAATTCCAGGCATGGGGGCCGTAAGCACGACCTTTATGGCCGGTATTGAGGCGATAAAGCGCGGGCTCGGCCAGCCCATTGGGTCTCTAACCCAGTTAGGAACGGTACGCCTCGGCAAGCGAACCGACGCGCGGACGCCGAAGATCCAGGACTTTGTGCCGTTGGCGAAGATGGAAGACCTGGTCTTCGGCGGATGGGACATTTTTGAAGATAACGCCTACGAATCGGCGGTGCACGCCAGCGTGCTGGAGGCATCTTTGCTGGAGAAGATCCGCCAGCCGCTGGAAATCATCAAGCCCATGAAGGCGGTGTTCGACACCGATTACGTGCGCCGGCTCCAGGGCCCCAATGTGAAGGATCGCGGCTCGAAAATGGACAAAGCCGAAATGCTGATGGAGGATATCCGTCAGTTTCGCCAATCCAGTGGAGCCTCCCGATTGGTGATGATCTGGTGCGGATCAACCGAGGTCTTCCACAAGCCGTCGGCGGTCCACCAGACGCTGAAGGACTTCGAGTGCGGCTTGCAGAAAGACGACGCGGACATCGCGCCCAGCCAGATCTATGCCTACGCGGCGCTAAAGAGCGGAGTGCCGTACGCCAACGGCGCACCCAACTTGACTACCGATACACCGGCGCTGCTGGAACTCGCCCGGGAGCGTCAAATCCCGGTGTGCGGCAAAGACTTCAAAACCGGCCAGACTTTCATGAAAACGCTGATCGCCCCGGGACTAAAGGCGCGCATGCTTGGAATGGCCGGCTGGTTTTCCACCAACATTCTGGGAAATCGCGACGGCGAGGTGCTGGAAGATCCCGGCTCGTTCAAATCCAAAGAAGAAACTAAGTTGTCGGTGCTGGAGCAGATCCTGCAGCCCACGCTTTACCCGATGCTCTACAAGGATCTTTATCATGCCGTACGGATCAATTACTATCCGCCGCGCGGCGACGCAAAGGAAGGCTGGGACAACATCGACATTTTCGGATGGCTGGGCTATCCGATGCAGATCAAGATCGATTTCCTGTGCCGGGACTCAATCCTGGCGGCGCCCCTGGTGCTGGATCTGGTTTTGTTCATGGATCTGGCGCAGCGCGCCGGAATGAGAGGGATTCAGGAGTGGCTTTCTTTTTACTTTAAGGCGCCCATGACGGCGCCTGGGCTTTATCCGGAACACGACATTTTCATTCAATTGATGAAACTCAAGAACACCCTGCGTTGGATGCGCGGAGAGGATTTGATCACACACCTTGGCCTCGAGTACTACGACTAACGGTTCGAAGCGTCAGGAGCCTGGCAGCCGAAAAATTCTAGTGATCGGCGGAACCTTATTCATCGGCCGCGCGCTGGTGAAAGACCTGGTGAAGGCCGGGCACGAAGTTACGGTTTTGCACCGCAAGGCGCGTCATGATCTCGGCAAGAAGATCGGGAGCATCACAGCCGACCGGAACGATCCGGATGCGATCAAGAAGGCTCTGGCCGGCAAGAGCTTCGATGTTGTCTATGACAACGTGTACGACTGGGAGCGCGGCACGACGGCCGCTCAAGTGGAGGCCACCGCGCGCGCCTGCGGCACCAACCTGCATCGCTATATCTTCATGTCGAGCGTCGCCGCCTACGGCGATGGGCTGAACCATCACGAGGGCGATGCGCTGGCGCCCGACGATCACGCCGACTCTTACATTCGCAATAAGGCGATGAGCGAGCGGACGCTGTTCCGCATGCACCAGCGCAACGGATTTCCAGTGGTTACTTTGCGGCCGCCCTTCATCTACGGTCCGGGAAATCCTTTTTATCGCGAGGCTTTCTTCTGGGACCGGCTGCGCGAAGGCCGCCCCATCATCCTGCCCGGGGACGGCCGGCGGCTGATGCAGTTCGTTTATATCAGAGACCTGGTGACTGCGTGCATTAAAGTGATGGATGCCGAAGACGTGGAAGGCCACGCATTCAACATCGCGAATCCGCGGCCGCTGACACAGGTGGAAGCAGTGGAGGCCTTCGCCCGCGCCGCCGGCAAAGAAGCCACCTTCGTGCGCTGGCCACGGGAGCGAATTTTGCGCGCCGGCGGTCATCCGATGGGCCCCAAACTCTATTTCGGCCAGTATTTCGACATGCCCGCCATAACGGTGGTCGTAAACAAGGCACAGCGGGTTCTGAAATTTAAGCCTCTCGACTTCAATACCGCGCTCAAAGAGACGTATCGCTGGTATGTCCGCAATAATTCGTTCGCCAAGCAGGACTATACATTTGAGGACGCTCTGATCGACGCAGCTCCCGCCTCCGCCTACTCAGCGCCGGTGGACTGACGTTCTTCTTTGGGGACTTGGTCGAGCCGGTCGCGAAGCGCATCGGGCAGTGTTTGTTCGATTTCCGGTGTGATCAAGCCGACTGAATCGAGGTCGATGATATGGACTTTGTCTTTAAGCCGGAAACTGGTGAGCTTCATGCGGACTAGTCGGCGACAGGAGCAAGCAGGATGCCGTCGTTCGTCACAATTGAAGTGCACCGCGCTCCGAGGTTGGTCGGCAGGCCATGCACCATCCGCATAGCGGATCCCGTGCTTGCTGGCAATTGCAGGTTTTCGAAGTTCTTGCGATCAATTGCCACGTCCACATCCGGCGTTAGCCGGGCGGCCAACGGATCGAGCTCGTTGATATGCAAAAAGACGTCTACTCCTCCCACAATTCGGTATTCAATTCCTGCCTGAGTTAGCGCCGCGTGAACACGCCGAGCCAGCTCGAACATTCGTTCAAAATATTCGTCGACAGCACTGAGCGTGATCATGGGCCTACAAGCGCCTCCCGCGCCGCCTTCGCCGTGTTGCAATGTATCGCTACCGTATCATCGGTGTTGCGCGCGTATCCGCCCGCTAGAACCACAGCTGTGGGGACGCCTGACTCCAGTCCTGTTTCAAACACGACGCGATCGCGTTGCTTCAGCCCTTCCAAAGTCAGCGACAGACCGCCCAGCTGATCCTCCCGGTACGGGTCGGCGCCCGCCAGATAATAAATCATGTTCGGTGCAAAGCTCATGGCCACCTTCACCGCGCCCCGCAGCCGATCCAGATACTCCTCATCGGAAACGCCATCCGGCAGATGAATATCGATCACCGAAGGCGGTTTCTCGCTCGGATAATTGTTGAACTGATGCATCGACAGCGTCAAGACAGAGCGGTCTCCGGCGAAAATCGCCGCGGTTCCGTTGCCGTGGTGCACATCGCAATCCACAACCAGAGCTCGCTCAATCAACTTCTCGTGTTGCAGTGCGCGAATAGCCACCGCTACGTCGTGAATCGCGCAGAAGCCCTCGCCATGTCCAGGGAATGCGTGATGAAATCCTCCCCCGATGTTGAATCCGATGCCATCAGCAATCGCATTGCGCGCCGCTAGAATCGTGCCGCCGGTGGCCAGCCAGAACGCTTCCACCATTCGTCTCGAATACGGGATCTCCAGCCGTAGGATCTCGTGAGGCGCTAGGGTGCCGGTTTTCAAACGCTGCACCCAGCCGGGCTCGTGGACACGCAGGATGTCTTCGTCAGAGGCGGGCTGCGGCTCCAGGAAGTCCATCGGTTCGGCGAAACCCTCATCCAGAAGGCGTTCGTGAATTAAACGGTATTTACGCGAAGGAAAAACATGCGCGCCTAGCAGCCCGTGGTAAATATGAGAGTTTCTGGCGAGAGACTCACGGCGAGCATGCAAGAGCGGAGTTGATGAAATAAGAGTACGGCCGGTGAAAAGGTTGCCTCTGTCGCTGGCTCGGCAATAGGA